>MDTA01099142.1_pt1 | contig 26365 bp, 25 predicted proteins | sample 811151 | NCBI WGS metagenome assembly MDTA01 (sample SAMN05326648, study PRJNA326480) | marine metagenome | isolation source: seawater | place: Indian Ocean: South | collected 2010 | reverse complement strand
TGGGGCGGTGAATTTTAACGGCACTAAGGTTTCGGTTGCGTCGCTCGATGCGGGCCCTTACATCGTAGTCGCGCAGACCGTGCCTGTCGGCGAGTGGCCGACAAATACGAGAGGCACTTTATGTCCGTTCGGCACGCTGCAGGTCATCCGCGTGACCTGGGCTGGCGGAGTGCGACGACCAGATCGTAGCGAAGTCGGCGATGCGGAACGTCTGCTCTATCGGGTGACGGTAAGGCGCGAAGATGGCTCAAGCAATGCAATTGCGCCATTCGCGCTTGCCGATTTGGGCGATGGTGATAATAACCACCTGCTGTGTATGGATACCGCAGATGCGGCCACGGCGGTCAGTTTTCCTGCTGGGCATTTGGTCGACCCCAATCAGGATTTGAACCCGGCGGCATATCGGGCGGTCGTCCAAAAAAAGAACTAACAAGACGAGTTGGGTAGTACAGTCTGCACGATATCGGGTGTTCTGGGCGCGCATTAAGGGTTCGTGGTGGCGCAATAATCAGGCAGTACAAGTTGCCCCACGGTCAATGATTTCGACATAACCTATTTCTCCGCGGTGCCCTCGACCTTGGGCACGTGGCACAGATATGGCCGCGGCAACTGGTTTAGCGTCAAGCAGGTGCCGGCAGGCCCAGGTCATCTTAATAACCTTACGGGTCTGGGCTAAACTCATCCTGTGCAACCAACAGTGGTAGGAACATTAGGGGTGTTTGAAGATGCGCGGAGCTGTAATTTTGGCATTTGCCAGTCTTTTATTAGCCGCCTGTGAGCCTTCGCCCATGAACCAAAAAGCGCCGCTTGAATATCCTCAAACTGAACAAATCCCGGTCGCAGATGTGTATTTCGACACCGAAGTGATAGACCCCTATCGCTGGCTGGAGGATGACACGAGTACCGCTACGACCGCTTGGGTCGACGCGCAAAATGCGGTGACATTCGATTATCTAGACGCGCTGCCGCGCAAGCGGGAGTTTAGCGAACGGTTGTCGCGCTTATTGGATTACGAACGCGAAAGCGCACCGTTTGACGAAGGCGAATATACCTATTTCCAACGCAACTCTGGGCTGCAGAACCAAGCGGTCATCTATCGCCTCAATGCAGCGGGCGAAGAAAGCGTGTTTATCGATCCGAATACATTTTCCGAAGACGGTACCACGTCGATTGCCGCGTTGTCTTTTTCCCCCTCTGGAAGTCTGGCGGCGTATCAAAAGAGCGAAGGCGGGGCGGATTGGCGCAGCGTTGAGGTCATCGATACCGAAACGTTAGAGGTCGTTGACCAAATAGACGACGTGAAATTCAGCGGTTTGGCGTGGCAGGGCGAAACCGGTTTTTATTATTCTCGATACGATTCTCCGGAAGGTAATGAGCTTACCGCGAAAACTGATCATCACCGTTTATATTTCCACGTACTAGGCACCGCGCAATCTTCCGACCAAGTGGTATTTGGCGACGGCGCTAATGAAAAATATCGCTACGTTTCTGGTTCTGTGACCGAAGATCAGCAGTTTCTTGCGATCTACGCCAGTAACACGACTTCGGGTAACCGGCTGTTTGTTAAAGATCTCACCGCGCCTGGCTCGAAGCTGGTTACGGTTGCGGCTGACGAGAATGCCGATGTCGGAGTTGTTTTTAGCAAGGACGGGAGTCTGTTTGCCGAGACCAATCGGTCTGCACCAAATGGTCGACTGGTTAAGTTCAGCTTAGATGCGCCAGAGCAATGGCAGGATGTGATTCCGGAAAGTGACCACGTATTGAATGTGTCGGCTGCTGGCGGACAGTTTTTTGCCGAATATATGGTGGACGTGATTTCTCAGGTTAAGCAATTTTCCGTCGATGGTGAGTTGGTGCGGGAAATTGCGCTGCCGGGTCCCGGCGACGCGGCCGGATTCAGCGGTAAAGCCTCTGACACGACCGTCTACTATACGTTCGACAGCTATAGCACCCCTAGTACCTTGTTGAAGTTGGATATTTCGAGCGGTTCGTCCTCGATATATCGTGTCTCGAAAGCGCCTTTTGACAGCGACGCCTATGTGTCAAAGCAAATTTTTTATGCTTCTAAAGACGGCACCCAAGTGCCTATGATCATTACCCATCGCGCCGACCTTGCTGCAGATAAGCCGCACCCAACCATTTTGTATGGCTATGGAGGCTTTAATATCAGTCTAACGCCGAGCTTTTCCAGCGCTATGGCGGCTTGGCTTGAAGCCGGTGGAGTCTATGCGGTTCCCAACCTCCGCGGCGGCGGTGAGTACGGCAAGGCATGGCACGACGCGGGTACCCAAACGAACAAACAGAACGTATTCGACGACTTTATCGCTGCTGCGGAATACCTAATTGCCAGCGGTATTACCGATTCCGCGCATTTGGCGGTGCGCGGTGGCAGCAATGGCGGGTTACTTGTGGGCGCCGTGATGACTCAACGACCGGACCTGATGGCGGTAGCGCTGCCGGCCGTCGGGGTATTGGATATGTTGCGTTATCACACGTTCACGGCGGGCGCAGGCTGGGCATATGACTATGGTACCGCCGAGCAGTCGAAAGAAATGTTCGAATATCTTTTGGGTTATTCTCCCGTGCACAATGTTCGAGCAGGTACGGCATACCCTGCGACTCTTGTGACCACCAGTGACCACGATGACCGGGTGGTGCCGGCACACTCGTTTAAGTTCGCAGCGCAGTTACAGGCGAAGCAGAGCGGCGCGGCACCGGTGCTGATTCGTATCGAGAAAGACGCGGGACATGGCGCCGGCACGCCCACAGAGAAAATTGTCGATCAATACGCGGATTCGTTCGCGTTCGCTCTGGCGAATATGGGGCGTTAGCTTAAGTAGCTCAGGTCGCTGGGGATGCAACTGCTCAACACAGCATGTTAACTCGTGCAGAGCCAGTACTTACGATCGAAGATCTTTCGTGGAGGTTTGATAAGGCTGGCCTGATAATTCAACTAATCGGACGTTAAGATCTTTGAGTAGTTCGACGTAGCCGTTGGCGGCTTTATAAAACTCTTCCATTTTTGCGTAGATGATCTGCGGGTTCTCAAACAGTTCGTGGTCTTCAGACAATTGTCGCACGAGTGCTCTTTGATTTTCATCGAGGCTACTCAATTCCGAAGAGATACGAAATATTCGGCGACCTAAAACGACCAAAGTATTTTTCGCTTCGACAATTTGATCTGCGAGATCTGCTGCTGAGAGGTCGGTCAATGGGTGTCCTTGTTTGCAAATGATAACTATTTGCATTTAGGATACTACAGCCTGTAGAGGCCGAACAATAATGTAAAAATAGGGCTGGACGTTTTTTTAGCGCATTAATGATTGAAGGCTTTGGAGGTCTCGTGTCACAACAATTTACCTTTTTGAACATCGAAATGTCTCGCTGGACTGTGATCTACGGGCTCTGGTTGATCGCGTGGGCGACGACGGTGTCTCTGGCTTCTGGGTCGACGTCGATCACGTCATGGATTCCAGCGATGCTCGGCGCACCGATTTTAGTAATGGGGGGACTGTGCATAACGCTGCCGGCGCGGCGCAAGGTATGGATGCATATCGCAGTACTGTTCGGGTTGGTTGCTTTTCTGGGTGGACTAGACTTTTTTCGAGGCCTTTTTATGGGGTCGGGCGCCTTTGCTAACCCAGCTGCCGGAGCATCCAAATTAATGCTTTTTGTTACCGGTGCTTTCTACGTGGTCATCTGTGTGCGCTCATTCATTTGGGCGCGGGCAAACCCGCCCGCTTAATCCTTTGGTGTAAAGGGGTGTTCGATTTTGCCGCACAGGCCACCGCGAGGTTTTAATGCCTATTCGTGTCAGATCTCTCGAAGTCATCGATACCAGTATCCTCAGCCCGCATCTAAAAAGAATAACGCTGCATGGCAAAGATCTGGCAGATTTTCCAACCGACGCTGAAAGTGGTTATGTAAAAGCCCTATTTCACCCGCAAGGGCTGCCGGTTGTCGATGCGGACACGGCGAAGAGCGCCGTCAAGAGGTCATATACTGTGAGAGCGTTTAGAGCAGAGACGCGAGAGCTTGATATCGATTTTGTCCTACACGGAGATCTGGGCCCGGCATCTGCCTGGGCGCTTGCCGCTTGTGTTGGCGATGTTCTGGCCATTGCCGGGCCGGGTCCAACAAAACTAGCGGATGCAGACGCCGATTGGTTTGCGTTCTTCGGTGATCTAAGCGCGCTCCCAGCGATCGCGGTTAATTTACAGCGTCTACCTGAGGATGCCCTCGGCTATGCTTTTTTAGAGGTGCCCTCAAAAGACGATTGTGTTGATCTAGAAAAGCCACCGGGCGTTAGGGTTGAATGGATTATTAATGCGCAACCGGATATCTATTCGGATGAATTATTTCAGTGTCTGGAAAAGTTGCAATGGCTGGACGGCGCGCCGTATATCTGGGTTGCTGGCGAGTTCGAACTGATGCGTTCAGCGCGAAAAACATTAAAATCCTTGAAATCAGCTGTTCACGGAAAGTATGTCAGCAGCTACTGGAAAATTGGTGCGACACAAGAGGGGCTGCAGAAGGCCAAGGCGCTCGAGGAGGTTAAGTCCGCACTCCGCATGAGCTAGTCGCGCCAGTACAGGGTCAGGTCCTTGTTGCCGCGGAAGCGTTGAGTGCCGGTCGTAAAGCGCTGTTTAGTGGGCGCCGAAAGGTTTTATATACGGAAAAGGAGAGTGTTTTGTCCAAGATCGATCCTGAGGTGAAGGCGGAAATCATCGAGCATATGAATGACGATCATCCCGACGCCGTGTTGGCCTATGTCCATCACTTCGCTGGTCTTCGAGATGCGGAGAACGCGCAGATAATAGATGTTAGTGCGACGTCAATGCTGATCGAGCGAGATCATGGCGACGGCGCTGAGCCGAATAAAGACAATCTAGTTGAAGTCGCGCTGTCCGAGCCAATATCAGATATCAAAGACGCTGAGAGAGTTATGGTTACGATGTTCTTTGAAGCGAAAGCGGCGTTGTCGCCTCAAGAACCATAGTTCCACGACGTAACTTTGTAGCCGCTGACTTTTATGTAGGCTGAGCCCTCGCTAACGGATTGGGGTAGGTTCTCCTCTGCGACACCGCGCTGTCTAGCCGCCAACTGGTGTAGCGACAATCGTTCTGCCGGCTCGCGCACAATTGTGGCGGTGCCTCGCAGCAGTACGCCTTTTATATCGCTCATAGTCGACCCGCTCTCGAGGCATAGCGAGACCTTGGGGTTGCCCTCGATGTTGCGCACTTTTTGGGTTGCGTCTTTGCAGCCGAGATAGATTGTGGCGTCGTCGCGAAAGTAACCCAACGGCACGCTGTGTGGAAAGCCATCGGCGCCGATCGTGCTCAAAATGATCCATCCCGGCTTGCTGTCGAGAAATTGCTCAACCTCGATTTCGGTCATTTGTCCTTTCATAGAGAGATCCAATGTTGGTAGTGGCGAGAAAAATAACGTTTTAGTTTCCAATTCTAAATACAAATCATTATCATTTACGACGTGAACGCGAACTCAATAACGATGTGTTTTAATAAGTGTCCCTTGAATACGTTTTTGGAGCAAATTTGATGAAGTTATTGATCGGCCTTACCTTGGCTGCGTTCAGCGCACCCGTATTGGCGCACGATGGTCCGCTATTATCTATGGCACACGCAGACTTTTGGGTGATGTGTCTAATCGCCCTGGCAGTATTGTTTGGCAGTGTCCGCACGATTATCTCTAGGCGTACCAAAACGGTTCCTGCGGCGCCTGTGTACAAGCAGACTTCGGCTTTCGATCTGGCAATTGAGCCAGTGGCGGTAGCGAAATCGTTTGGAGGTGCGCGCAATGTTTAAGCTTAGAACCGTCGCCGCGCACTGTGATATACCCTGCAAGATATATGATCCGGCTGTCGCACAGGTGTCCGCGCTCAGCGTGATCCGGCTGATGGACATTATTGCCGAGACTGGCGTTCCAAGCACACTGGCCGACAGTGCGAAACTCGCTCGGGTTGTGATGGAGAAGGAAGAGCAGGCCGGCATCGTAAAGGCCGAGATAAACATCATCTGGGGTGATTTTTTCAAAGCCCCGCAGATAGAAGCGCATCCCGGCGTACATGATTTAGTGCATCGCATTATGCAGGCAGGGTCTGCCTGTAAGCAGGGCATCGAGCGTTCGGACGGTGAGAACCTGCTGACGCTGGTCAATGAGTTCGCGGCAATGTTTTGGCAGAGCAAAGGCGTAGAAACCCAGTTGGTGATCGCGCCGTATCCACCAGAATTGCCGGTGTGTCAGCCCATACTTAAAGGTGCCTGAACTTCTCCGGGTCACTGGCACCAGTATGCTGCCGACGCTACGGCCTGATGATCTGGTGTTGATGCTGAAGAAGGCAAGGTTGAATACGGGCAACATCGTCGTGGCCGATGTTGCCCCAGTGGGTCTCGTAGTGAAACGCTTGCGCCTGTTATCCAACGGGTTGGTAAGCCTGCATGGCGATAATGTGCAGGAGGAGTCGTCGGTATGCGACCGGCCGTTGAGTGCGGGCGTTGTATTAGGCCGAGTCCTTTGCCGGATAAGGAGACCGTTCTCGGTCTCTTTCGTTTGATTGATTCGTAACAATAAGCCAGTAGATGGCGAATAACCTATAGGAGACTGTGATGGATAGATTCTTACGTGTGGCAATTTTGCTGGGCATGGCTGCTTTTTCGCAGGCCGCGCTAGCCGACGAGTGTACGGTAAACATTGAAGCCGGTGATGCGCTTAGTTTTAGTACCTCGAATATAGAGATACCGGCGGCGTGTGCGAACGCGGTCATTAACTTCAAGCACACGGGGAATCTACCGGCGGCAGCGATGGGACACAACTGGGTGCTCTCTAAGACGAGCGATTTGCAGGCGATTCAAAACGACGGCAACGTGGCTGGTGCGGCCGGCGGCTACCTTAAAGCAGACGATTCTCGCGTCTTAGCGGCGACAAAAATAATCGGAGGCGGTGAGTCCACAAGCGTGACGTTTGCAACCGACCTGCTTAAGTCTGGCGACGCCTTCAGCTTCTTTTGTACCGTAATGAGTCATTCGGTTGTTATGAAGGGGACGATCTCTCTGGCAGGCTGAATGATCGACACAAAGAAAGGCAATAGGACGAATAGATTTTGAGTGACAACACTGGTCCGATTCGAGCAATAACGCGCAGGATCGAATTCCTGACGGACGCCGGCTTTGCACGGGCTGCTGCGCCATGAATAGCATGTTGCGCTTAGCCATTGGGTCGCGCGTTGGCTTCGGGCCCCTGTTGTCCTTGCTGCTGTTTTGGTGCGCGGTGCCTGGTGTGCAAAGCGCTGGCGCCGCAGAACCAATGAAGCAGAGCACATCAAAACGCTTCACCTACTCGTGGCAGTTTCAGAGCGACAGTGAACTCGCGCCGCGCGGCGGCACGACACAGGGCGCTGCTATAAAAAAGGCGCCGGAGCCTAATGCGGCCTGGCTCGGCCTTAGTAAAGCGGGTCTAAGCCCTTTCGAACGTGATCGTCTGGCGATTCTGGCGATGGCTGGAGAGTATCAGGCCTCTTTCGATTTCATCGAAACCATTGGCTTTTCTCAGGACTATTCGCCAAAGGCGCCGTATCAGTCTTGGGGCACTGAGTACATTTTTGTGCTTGAGGACAGCGACACATTCATCAGCCTGCAACATGTGCTGGTGATGGTTGTGCAAATGCCGGATGGCACGACGTCTGCGCCGATGACGATGAAGCATTGGCGGCAAGACTGGACCTTCGAAGACACCGAAATGAATGTTTTTGTTGGGAACAATACCTGGGCCCCGCAAGCCATCGCGCCAGCGGCGGCCGCGGGCACATGGACTCAAGCGGTTTATCAGGTCGACGATTCGCCACGGTACGAAGCGTTTGGCAAGTGGTCGCACAGAACAGGAACGTCTTTTTGGCAAAGCGGTGAGACCCGGCGTCCTGTGCCTAGGCGTGAAACCAGCGTGCGGCGCGACTACGACTATTTACTTGGCACCAACCGCCACACCATTACGCCGACCGGTTGGACTCAAGAGGAGGACAACCTAAAGGTGAAGCTCACTGGCGCCAGTGCCGGGGACGGCGAGATCGTCCTAGCGCGAGAGGCAGGGCTGAATCGATACGACAAAATTGTGGAGTTTGATTTTTCGCCGGCGACGAAATATTGGGCGAGCACCCGCATGTTTTGGAAAGCGATTAATGCTCGATGGCGGCAGGTGTTAGACAGTAACAAACGTTACCGATTGGAAAAGTACCAAGGCCAATCATTCTTGATGAGCGTGCTGCTTGAAGGCGATCGAATATCGCGGAGTGACGTTGCCGAGGAAGAAATACAGCAGTTTGTCGACCAGCTGTTTAAACGGTTCGTCAAAGTCGAGGATTAACGGCGAAAGACTGGTGCAGACGCTAGGCTGCCCATTGATCGAGCAGCCCGTTATGCGGCCAAAAAGCGCTGCATATTCGCTATAGCCTTCATTCCTATGTCCATCATGTTCGCGTCGTCAGAACGGCGCACGGCGCTAAAACCGTCCAAGCGGGCGGCTATCAACCATTGCGTCAGAGCCTCGTCCTGACTCCAAGTGACCCCATTCAGAGTATTCGCGAGGGTTACCCGAATGAAGTCCTCAGCCGTGTCCGGGTGCGGAACAACGTTGCAAATAGTGTTCTTTTCCGCGTCGTCCGCATAGGCGACCTCCGCATGAGCGATAAAGGCGGCACTGAACACCTGCTGACAAAAGCGAACAGTCTGTAGCGTGATGCTTTGATCCTGGAAAATAGCCTTGGAAGGACGTTTCGCCAGACCGTCAGCGGAACAATCTATGTACAGCGTGTCATGTGGAAGCGCGTAAGACCCCTCGGCGAGTTGCAAGCCCTCGGTTTGGATACGCTGCACGTGGCCCATGCGCACAACATTAGTAACACGCTGCAGCTGGGCAAATTCGGCAGACGTCACTGTGGCGCAGCGGTACATAGTTGGCCACACGGCGTCGTCTAATCGCCATAAAATTTCGGCGGCGTTGAGGCGTTGAAACATGTCTTCTGGCGTTTCGGATTCGGCGATTTCGACCATCTGGCGTACAAAAGACTGCTGACTTTTAGCCGCCAACTCACCGGGCTGTATATTTGCGCGATTAAGAATCCAGCTGTCCCTGGGCCTTACCCAGTGAATGTTTTTAGCTTCCACCTCATTCGACAGCAGCCACAAAACGGCATCCATCGCGGTCTTGCCGCCGCCGATGATGGAATAGATGCGACCCGGCCCTGCAACCTTTGCAAGTGCGTTGACTGGGACACAGGTGACACCGCTATCGACCGCGTAGTCTGGATCACGGGTAGCTGGGACTTCGACTTGCATGTAGCCAGCGTCGACCTGTTTGTTAGAGGTAATGTCCACGGTAGATCCTGTAACGAGAGAAACGACCTGACCCTGGGCATTTACCTCGGAGTTTGGAAAGTAGTGAACGCGCCCACTGGGTAAGAATTGTTCGCGCATAACGCGGTCGAAGTACGAGCACACCTCGCCCTTAGACGCGAGCTCGTAAAGCCCTTTGTTCCAGCCCACCTGATCGATGAGGTCATCGCCTAAGGCGCGTGAATTGACCCCGTAGAAGGCGCTGGGCTGATGTAGACGTACAAATGGATAGGCATCATTCCAATGGCCGCCAGGGGCTGAGCGGCGGTCGACAATCGCTAGGCTTTTATCGCTTTCGTTCAGGATAACGTCGCTGAAGGCCATGCCCATGGCGCCAGCGCCGCTCACAAGGTAGTCGACATGCAAGCTCATGTATCTTTTTCCGTAAGTTTTGAATCGCGCGCAGTTTTGCCTAAATAGGAATGATTCGCAATATTGCTAAGGCCGCTTTATTGGGTTTGCAAGGCATTGCACTTAATGGTCCTGACCAGTTGGATAACGGCGCCTACGGCGCGGCATCGGTAATAATATCTCGCCACCAAGGTTGAAAGGGCGGTGGCCGGTTGACGGATACTAACTCGCCTAGCCTTGGTGTTAGAACGGCGATGCCCTCGGCTCTTGCGAGCTGGGAAACTTGCTCAGGCGGATCAAACCAATTGTGTAGTGAAAGGCTAAACATGCCCCAGTGAATGGGAATCAGGTAGCGCCCCTGCAGATCTTTGAAGCCCTGGATTACCTCGGATGGCATGTTGTGAACGCTGCGCCATTGTTCGTTGTACTGACCGCTGTCCATAAAAACCAAATCGAATGGACCGAGCCGGCCACCGATTTCTTTATAATGCTCGCTGAAGCCGGAGTCACCGCTAAAAAATAATGATTGCTCACGATGTCGGATAACCCATGAACTCCAAAGGGTTTTGTTCGTCAAGAATGGTCCCAGTCGACCGGAAAAGTGCTGGGCAGGCGTGGCGGTGAACTGCAAATCTTGTGCGGTAAAACTGTCCCACCAGTCAAGCTCTCGAATCTTGTTTGCCGCAACCCCCCAGTGCGACAGATGTGAGCCCACACCCAGCGGAACGAGAAACTGCACATCGGTGCTAGCGAAGTGTTTGATGGTCGCCATATCTAGGTGATCGTAGTGGTCGTGCGAGATCACGACGTAGTCGATCGGTGGCAGCTCAGCGAGGGCGATCGCGGGCGGCTGGAAGCGTCGCACGATAATTGGTAGCGGCGCCGCTGCTGTCGAGAACACTGGATCTATGAGTACCGTGGTTGTGCCGATAAACAGCAACAGGGTTGAGTGTCCAAGCCAGACGAATTGCAGACCATTGCTCGCTGCTGCTTCGGCACGTAAGTCGGCATAGCTCACGTGCGGAAGATACGAATTAGGCGTGGTTTGGTTGCGATTGAATAAAAAATTAGGCTGTTGCTTACCGAATGGATCGTCCCAAAAGGACAGCTGCGAAGGGCTCGACCTAGAAGGTACGACAAAGCCGTTGATAAAGCGTTGCTGGTCTCTGCTGTAGTTTGCAGATTGCTCAATCTTTGAATTCGCGGCGGTATCCGGAAGTTTACCGAACTGTTGGCAGGCACTGAGGATCATGAGCAATATAATTGTAGTGACGAGGAAACCGGCAAATTTTTTCATAGTTAACCAAACTCTGTTGCAACGACTGGGCGGGTACTGCGGTTTAACCGCGCGGGTTCCGCCCGATTACTGCAGAAAAGCGCCTGCTCAGCGCGAAGCGGTCCCTGTCCTCTGGTCCATTGACAACCTGCAAGGCTTCGATGAAAAATCAGCTGCATCAGTTTTGCATTGATACGGAATCGGTGCTTGGAACTTTTTGCAGTAGAAGACAGGCCAGAGCCTTCGGTTGTAGACCGGTTAAGCAATTCAACAGGCCTTCTCAGATTTTCTATTTGCAGGTCCGAAGCGAATAAACGGCTGATTACGAAGCGTTGGCCGCAACGGTCATTTTAACCACGGCACCGTGATCCTAGCGAGTGCCGACTGTGAGGGAAATAGAGTCAATGAAACATAAGAATTTTTTAATAGCCGCCGCGACGTTGTTTTGTCTGCAATTGTCCATGAACTCGGTCTGGGCAAAACCGGAAGTCTTTGAAGTAGACCCAACGCACACGTTCCCGTCCTTTGAGGCAGATCATATGGGCGGGATGTCCTTGTGGCGAGGCAAGATCAATAAGACCTCGGGGACGATAGAGATCGATGAGGACGCCCAGCAGGGCAGTGTCGACATAGTGATGGATATGACCTCCATCGACTTCGGCCTCGATGACATGAACGATCATGCCAAGAGCGATGATATGTTTGACGTCGAAAAGTTCCCAACGGCGCGCTATTCGGGTGCGATTCAGTTTGTAGATGGGTCGCCTAGCCAGGTCCTTGGTGATCTGACCCTGCATGGCGTTACCAAGCCGGTGGTGCTGCAAATAGAAACGTTTAAGTGCATGTTCCATCCGATGAAGCTGAAAAAAGCCTGTGGTGCAAACGCTGTGGCAAGCATTAATCGAGACGACTTTGGGGTCGACTATGCCAAGGCATTCGGCTTTGATATGAAAGTGGATCTGCGTATCAGTGTGGAAGCGCTCAAATCGAAATAGCTCGGGTAGTGGCTGGGAAAAGACAAATTCAATAGATACGTTAACGCGCTTGCCTGCAAACTTAAGGCACTGTCGAAGGACTGGAGTAATCGCTAGCGGCGTTGGGGATCACGATCGATCAGATGGACTTCGTAAACGGAGTGTAGGAGGTAACTGTGCGGCAAGAGTTGGAAGTTGAATTAAAAGAATTTCAGTTGGAATATCTCAAGAAAATTGTAGATCGTTACGATCTTGCTGATTCCGGCAAGGCAATCAGATGTCTCATCGATTACGCAATCGAAGAGGAAGGCAATGAAGAGGAAATCTTCAAATTCGAGCGCTGTCACTCCTGCGATTGATCCTCCGACTTGGCTTTACTCAGTCGATAAAGTCGGCTGTAGAACGTCAACAGTCCGTGGAGGCGGGATTCGCGCGTAATTTTTTGCGCGGTAATGGGATATGATTACGAATGAAAATCATTCGTACTGACAGGCACCTTTCCAGCTAACGCTAAGACCGCACCCAGCACCAAGGCGTCGAGTGGCTTTAGCATAATGCGGAATGGTCAGAACCCCCCGTCTACTATTTGTTGGGGTTACAAAAGCCGGAAAAATACGAATCAAGTTACACCAGTGGGTTGAGTGCACTGGCTTGCAGCTCTGACAGGAAATGTCTGGATTACTCAAAGCCATTCAGATGGAAGGCGAAATTCGCCTTTTGTGCAGGACAGCGACGAGTCAATCGACAACGAAACAATGATACAAAATGAACGTGCTGAGCAGAGTCTCTCTGACCGGCGGACATCACTACAGGCAGGGATCAAACGGTTATGGGTAAGAAACGAATAGTCAAAGACAGCATGGGAACAATGGAGGTGGATGAGGCGGCGCTCTATGGGGCTCAGACACAGCGTGCCATCGACAATTTTCCGGTGAGTGGCCGCAAGATGCCGGAGGAATTTATTCGGGCGCTTATACTCATTAAGAAGAATGCGGCGTCGGCGAATGCAAAGCTCGGTTGTCTTGATGCGTCGGTCACGAACGCCATAAGCCAAGCGTGCGATGAGCTCCTGAGTGATGACGCTCTCATGGTGAACTTTCCGATTGATGTTTTTCAAACCGGTTCAGGCACAAGTTCTAATATGAACGCGAACGAAGTGATCGCCAGTATCGCCACGCGTATCGGGGGCGAGACGATCGATCCTAATGACCAGGTAAACTTTGGCCAAAGCAGTAACGACGTAATACCGACGGCGATCCATGTCAGTGCCAGACTCGCGATTGAGCAACGGTTAAAACCCGCGTTGCTGCATCTTATTAACGCCATTGAGGAAAAGGCAACCAGTGTCGGGGCGGTGTGCAAAACCGGTCGTACACACCTTATGGACGCTATGCCCGTGCGTATGGATCAAACGCTTCTGGGCTGGGCGAGTCAGCTGCGGCAGGGTGTCAGTTTGTTAACGACAGGCTCAGAAACCCTACAGAGCCTTGCTCTGGGTGGCACAGCAGTGGGCACCGGAATTAATACCCATGTGGATTTCGCCGCGACCTTCGCTGAACTGCTTTCTGCAGAACTGGATGTTCAGTTTAAGCCCGGAGAAAATTTCTTTGCGCTGATGGGCAGCCAAGACCCTGCGGTTGCAGTGTCCGGTCAGCTTAAAACCCTCGCAGTGATGTTCTTGAAAATTTCGAACGATCTGCGCTGGATGAATTCAGGTCCGCTGGCTGGACTAGGCGAAATAACACTCCAGGCCCTGCAGCCCGGATCATCGATCATGCCCGGAAAAGTGAATCCGGTGATTCCTGAGTCGGCGGCCATGGTCGCTGCCGAAGTCATAGGCAATGATGCAACAGTAACCATTGCTGGTCAGTCCGGAAATTTTGAACTCAATGTCATGTTGCCCGTGATCGCCGATAACGTGCTGTCGAGCATTTCACTTCTGAGCAACAGTGCAGTTTTGCTAGCAGATAAAGCGATCAGCACGTTTCAAGTAAACGAAGCGCAACTAAACAATGCGCTGCATAGGAACCCGATTTTGGTGACTGCGTTAAATCCTGTGATCGGGTATTTGAAAGCCGCGGAAATTGCGAAGATTGCTTATCGTGATAATCGGTCGATCATCGATGTCGCGGCGGAAAATACCGAGATAGATTATGCGGAACTGCAGTCGTTATTGGATCCGCACAAACTGACTGAGGGAGGCTTGTAGGCGGGCGATAACACCGCCGCATTATGGCCGATGCGCTTACAGCCTAAGCAGGGATACGTGCACGCGATGCCTGAAACTCAGAGCTGGATCAGTCGGCCGGCGCGTTTTTAAAAGGTGGGGCCGGTTTTTTGTTAGTTTTCATTGCTTGGTTGTTTGCGGCGTCGGCCGTGTTATTAGCGTTTTGCCTTTGGCGCAGGCTGCTGGATCTGCGGTTCGCTGCAGCATGGTTAATGCTGCTGCTGTCAATGTCGTTTCTGTTCTTTGGATTAGCGTATCAGCCGGTTTTTGCGGCGGTCTACGTGTTCCTTGTTACACCCTCTCTGGCATGGATTTTCGTCGCTTACGCAGGCACTTTTCCTACGACGGCATTGACGCGTTCCAAGCGTACCGCCACCGATTGGGTGCCGAGGAATGTCGCGGGTAATCTAGCCAAGTTCTTTTGGGTCATCGTATTTTCTGGACTGGCTTCAATTTTATCCGTTGTTGCAGTGTGCAACCTTTTGCCTTGGAGCCCCATCGATCGCATGGCGCTTATGGTTGTTGCGGGCCCGCTGGTCTGGGGAATGGTGTCAGCTTGGATGCTGATTCAGCAGTGGAGCTGGCGACAGCCTGCTTTTCTCACTGTTATAGGGTTGTCAGCATTTATGATGCTAATTCGTTGAGCCTGGGTCTCAGATGATTCGCGCGGATACCGTAAAACGAGCCATAGCGGGCCATTCTTGGTTAGGTCTCGTCTCGGGTGCGTTGATGTATCTGATCTGCCTGAGTGGCTCGTTATTGGTTTTTTCCAGTGAAATCGAACAATGGGAGCAGCCCGATGCTCCGATAGTCAACCCAAGCTATTTCGATGCGGCTGCGGCCGAAACGACTTTCAATTCTGTTCTTGGCAACAGCCTAGATTTGACGCCGCACATGTATCTGGTGCTGCCCACTTACGAGTCACCGCGTGCGCGCATAGCCTCAGAAAATGAGAGTTGGTTTCTTTACCCGAATGGTGAAATAGCTCAGAAAGAACGGGTGTTTTGGTCCTCTATGTTGCGGGACTTGCACTACTTTTTGCACCTGCCAGAAAGCTGGGGCATGGTGCTCGTGAGTTCATTAGGCGCGATCCTAGTCGGCCTTATTATTACCGGCCTGTTCGCACATCCGAGTATTTTGCGCGACGCCTTTGCTCTCCGGCTGAATAAGTCGTCGCAGCTGCAGGAAACCGACATCCATAATCGGCTGAGCGTGTGGGCAGCCCCTTTTCATTTGACCATCGCGGTAACCGGCGCATTCTTCGGTTTGGCGTTGCCCACCTTAGCCATTATTGCCGAGGCTGAATTTGCCGGCGATCAGCAAGCCGTCATAGAGACGGTCTATGGTACGGATCCACCGGTTGAACTAAACCAGGGACCTATTGCGGTTAACGCAATCTTGCAACAAATGCCCGTACTGGCCGGTGATGGTGAAACCTTTTTGCTTACGGTGCATGAGGCTGAATCAGAAAAGCGCTTCGTCGGCGTTTCAGTGCAGCATAAAGACAGCATGATTTATTCTGAAAACTATCTGTTCTCGACCGCCGGTGATTTTATTCGCACGGACGGGTGGAAAGACGGTGGAGTCGGCAAAAAAGTGCTCTACAGCATCTATCGCCTGCATTTTGGCAATTTTTCGGGCTATTGGGTCAAAGTGGCCTATCTGGTGCTTGGACTCGCTCTCACGGTAGTCGCCGCCTCCGGCGTCAATGTTTGGCTGGCGAAGCGTCGTGTCGAGGACGGGCTGTCGGATCTATGGGCGGGGGTTGTTTGGGGCAGCCCGTTGGCAATGACGATTTCCGCGAGTGTCGGCTTCTGGCTGGATTCCGGTTTGACTGCGGTCTTTTGGTTGGTGCTGTGCGCGGCTTGTTGCTTGGCTCTGTGCCTGCGTGACGTAGTCCGCTTTCGATCTTTAGCGAGACGCCTAAACGCGCTGGGGTTGATCGTTTTGCTGATGATACAAATGCTGTTGTTTGGAAAAGATGCGCTGCGCAGTGCGGCGTTGATCGTCAACCAAATCGTCTTCGGCTTACTCGCTGGCCTTGTTCTTGTAGAGGCCGCGCACATCCGATTATCCAGGCGCAGGGTTAAGCCGAGCGTTGCGTAACGCTCGGAGTTCTAGCTCATCGCCGAGCGACGCCGCTGAGTGCCAGAGCATGGCCAACGGGCCCGCAGGTGAGGCTGCGTCGAACGGCTGAAATTCCTGCCGTTACGGTAAAGCTGGGCTCAAAGACCAAGCACCGCCTTAGCGATAACGTTGCGCTGAATCTCATTAGATCCGCCATAGATGGACGATGCGCGCCCAAAGTTCATGTCCGAGACAGCACTCACAGCGTAGTCTGGGCCGGGCGCCGGCAAATTGCTCTCTCCGCGGATCAAATCAGTTTCGAAGGGCAGGCTGTAGTTACCCACGGCTTCAACGCGCAGAGACTCTAACGTTTGTTGCACCTGAGTGCCGACGATTTTCAACATAGAAGCTTCGTCTCCCGGTGCGCCGGTTTCTTCTACGCTGGCAACCACGCGAGCCTCGAGCGCTTTCAAGGCTTGCAACTGTACGTCGGTGTTTGCCAAGTCAGTCATAAATGAGTTCGACTCGGATAAAGTCCCTCCATAGCCGTCTTTCTCAGCCCTGGTGATCTCCTGCAATGCCTTCACAAGACGCTCGGAATGGGCGACGTTGGCGATTCCGGCGCGCTCGTTAGCCAGCAGGAACTTGGCGTAGGTCCAGCCTAGGTTCTCCTCGCCGATGCGATTGGCGACGGGTACGCGCACGTCTGAAAAGAACACTTGGTTGAGGTGGTGCATGCCATCTATGGACACGATGGGTTTAACTTCGACCCCGGGAGACTTCATGTCGATAAGCAGAAAGCTGATGCCGCGCTGGGGTTTAGCATCTGCATCTGTGCGGACTAAAGCGAAAATCCAGTCGGCTTTGTGGGCGTTAGTGGTCCAGATTTTTTGGCCGTTGACCACATAGTCGTCGCCATCGCGGACCGCGGATGTTTTCAACGACGCCAGGTCCGAGCCGCTGCCGGGCTCGGAGTAGCCCTGACACCACCACACGCTGCCGTCCAAAATTTTCGGAAGATGTTCTGCTTTTTGCGCATCGCTACCAAAGGAGTAGAGCACTGGGCCAACCATGTCGATACCAAACGGCATAATCATTGGTGCGCCAGCCAGTGCGGCAGCATTCGAATAGATTTGTTTCTGCCGCATCGTCCACCCGGTACCGCCATGTTCAACCGGCCAGTCCGGAGCGATCCATCCCTGGTTAAACACGGCTTTATGCCATCTTTCGCCGTCGGCTCGACTGATGCCAAAACCCAAAGCAGCAGCCTTGGTCAGATCCGGAGTCAGGTGTTCGGCGATGAAGCCCTGTACTTGTTTTTCGAAATCCGCAAGGTCTGGATTACTCATTGTTTAGCTGCCTCAGAAACATTAAAAGACGAACGAATAGTAAAGGTATCTAATATCTGCAACGATGTTTAGAGGCCGATGAATCCTTATGGCTAGCTTTGTTCTAAATGTCGAGGGTTAATCGCCCGTTCAGACCGGATCGTTACCGGTTTAATTTGGTAGGAACTGGGTCGTTCGCGCGGTTTAGAAGTTGCAAGCCCCGCGACCTGTTTTGCGTATTTTCACGGCGACAGGCTGTTCGACGTTAGATGTTGTAGGCTCTGAGCTTGCCACGGCCGAGTTGGCGACACAGAGAGGGCGCACTATGAACGAAGTCAAACGTCAGGGTCCGTTGCAGGACTTATTGGTCATCGATTGCACGCGAGCACTTGCTGGTCCGTACGGGGCCGGACTGTTTGCGGACTTAGGCGCCCGCGTGATCAAAGTTGAACCGCCGTTCGGCGATGGTTATCGCAATATTCCACCGTTTCTGCCGGATCATGCGTCGACCTACGAGGAAGCGGACGCGGGTTCCGACTATGGCGCGCCGTTTGCCGCGGTGAATCGGAACAAGGAAAGCGTGTGTTTAGACCTCAAGGATGAGCACGGTAAAGAGGCGTTCTTAAATCTATGTGCGCAGGCGGACATTGTGCTGGAGAACATGCGCGCAGGTGTTATGGATAAGCTCGGCCTGTCTTACGAAACGATTCGGCGTCGCAACCCGCGCATCATTTATGCCTGTGTGCGTGGGTTTGGTGATCCGCGGACTGGCGAGAGCCCGTATGCGCATTGGCCCTCGCTGGATGCTGCGGCACAGAGTTTCGGTGGCCTCGTACATGCCAATAACAATCTAGTCACTCCCGCTATTGCCGATGTTTTTCCGGGGACGCTCATGGCGTTTGGAGCGCTGGCTGCGGTACATCATGCGCGGGCAACTGGCGAGGGTCAGTTCCTTGATGTGTCGATGTACGATGCGATGCTGGCGTTCCAGAAGAGCGCGGTGGCGCAATTTAGTTTTACCGGAAAACCGAATCCTGCGGGGTTACAGCGTGCCATGACGCTGTATCCGTTTGACCTTTTTCCGGCGACAGATGGTCGAATATCCCTTGCCGTGGCGCAGCCGCACCATTGGGAATTGTTGTGCGCCGTGATGGATCGGCCGGACATGATCTTGGATGAGCGCAGCGCGTCTAACGCTGCACGTCTACAAAACGTGGACTGGGTTGAAGAGCAAATTTGTGCATGGACTACACAGTTTACTCGCGCGGAATTGATGGCGAAGCTTGATGGCCGCTTGCCGGCCGGCCCGGTGCAGAATATGGCCGACATCTTTGCCGACGAGCATGTTCGAGCACGGCATATGCTCGAGCCTTGTCAGCCCGAAGGCGACAATCCGAGCATTCAGTTAGCGGCGAGCCCGATTAAATTTATGCAAACGCCAACGAATTTATATCGGACGCCACCAAAACTCGGTGCGCACAACGATGCGATTGCCGCTGAGTTTGGGTTTTCAATTCCTCAGCCCGAATGAGATTTTCGGGGTGCGTTTATGCTAGGTGTGACTGGCTTGGCCCCCGTCTACCTCGATCGCCGTTCCGTTGATGTAGGAGGCAGCTTCCGAACAAAGAAAGACCACTAACGCCGCAACTTCTTCTGAGGTGCCATAGCGTCCTATCGGAACGCCTTTGCCGTTGTTGGCAATCACCTGCTCTGCGGTTGAGTCGTTCGCCGCAGCGATTTCTCCCGCGGCGCGCTCCCACATGGCCGTGTGGATCAGACCGGGCAATACGCTGTTTATAAGCACGCCGTCACGTCCGTATTTTCTCGCTAACGATTTAGACATGGAGATCATCGCCGCTTTGGTTGCACCGTAATCGATTAAAGCTGCATTAGGGTATTTCCCGGCCGAGCTGGAAATCATCACCACGCGGCCGGATTTTTTTTCACGCATGCCCGGTAGAAATGCACGTGTGCAGCGCACCGCCGACAACAGGTTTAGCTCGTGTAAATCGCGCCAATCGTCATCGCTCATGTAGAGGAAATTACGCGATGGAGAGGCGCCGACATTGTTGATGAGTATATCCACTGGCCCAGAATCGAGGACCCGCTGAATAAAGTTTTCGGTTGAGGCCTGATCGCCCATGTCGGCAGTGTGGCCAGTCGCTTTGCTGTCTGTTGACAGCGCGTTGACCGTGTCGGCATTGCGCGCACAAAACTCAACTTCGGCGCCATGTTCGGCGAGCATTTTTACGATCGCTGCACCGATACCTAAACTTGCTCCGGTAACCACGGCTCGCTTGCCGCTCAGGTTAAGATCGATCATCTGTTTTCCCCAGTTAAATCCAATACGAATCCTATTGATACGGGAAAGATGAATGCAAGGGCTTTGTTTCCTGCTGTGAGCATTTTATGACCGGCCGACATGTCTTTGGAGGATGCGCCGTGTCCTGCTATCGTGGTTGCTGCGCAAACGATAGAGCCAACGGGCAACAGGGGTGAGCATGGACGTTAATCCAATCAAGGCGGGCTTCTCGGCAGTAAAGCTTGAGCAAATAAGCCGGCATTTGAATGAACGCTATATCCAGCCGGGGAAAATAGCCGGCTGCCAGGTTATGGTCTCTCGACATGGGGTGCCTGCCTATTTTCAGTCTTTCGGCGATAGGGACCGTGAACGTAATAAGCCGGTGACGGACGATACGATCTTTCGTATTTATTCTATGACTAAGCCGATTACTTCGGTCGCGCTAATGATGCTGTTCGAAGAGGGGCGCTTCCAACTCAACGATCCGGTGTATCGATTTTTGCCGGGCTGGCGCGATCAACAAGTTTGGGTGCAAGGTGAAGGCGATACCCTTGAAACGCGACCGCCAGCGTCGCCCATGACCATGCGGCACATTCTGTCTCACACAGCTGGGTTGACCTATGGCGCATTGTTGGCGGCTGATCCTCATCCGGTGAATGCCGTATATCAGCGCCTTGGCGTGCAGCGTGGCGACGGTGAAACTATTGCTTCCTTTGCGGAAAAGTTGGCCCAGGTGCCGCTGCGCTATGACCCCGGGACGAGATGGTTGTATTCGCTGGCCACAGACGTATGCGGGTGTCTTGTAGAGACCATTTCCGGACAGAAATTTGAAGACTTTTTGCAGCAGCGAATCTTCCAGCCCCTAGGTATGGACGATACCGGGTTCTGGGTGCCTGAACACAAGGTTGAGCGGTTTGCCGCCAACTATGAGCGCGCGCCAGACAAGTCGCTGCGTTTGATCGATGACCCGCTAAACAGTAAATATCTGCGTGCGCCAAGTTTTCCGTCGGGCGGTGCCGGCCTAGTCAGTACGACTGCGGATTACGCCAAGTTCTGCGAAATGCTGCGACAGCAGGGCACACGCGACGGCGTGGAGATTCTTGGCAGCCGAACACTGTCTTTGATGATCAAGAACCATATCGCCGGCGGCGCGGATTTGAGTCAGACGGCAATGGGCTCCTTTTCTGAAACCGCCTATGAAGGCGTGGGCTTTGGTCTGGGTTTTGCGTCGACTTTAGACGAGGTATTTTCCGGCACCATTGGCGCCGGCGATTATTATTGGGGCGGCGCGGCATCCACTATCTTCTGGGTTGACCCGATTGAAGATCTGTATGTGGTCTTTATGACGCAACTTATGCCTTCGGCGACCTTTAATTTTCGAGGGCAGTTGAAGAACATTATCTATGGCGCGATCAACGACTAATCGACGAATCACCCTGGCGGATTAAGCCGCTGAGTAGTTGGCGAGCGCCCGCGAAAAAGACGCTCTCACGATCTATTCACAGGGGCTAGATGCCGTACAGTTCTTTTAGATGTGCCATAAAGCCAGCTTGGTCGGCCGCGGCATCTGCGCGAATGGTCTTTACGTGTGGCCGTTCCTCCATGCGTGCACAATAGCCGTCTAGGCCTGGTACTTTAGATAAAGGGTCTTCGTTGAGAAAGCGTTTACCAACGCTGCGCACGATCGGAAGGTTTAAAATCGCCGCGATATCCGCGAGGGTAAACTGTTCGCCATAAGCGAATGATTCGAAGGTAGAAAGTTTTGCCAGTGCCACTGTGGCCTTACTGATGTTGGTCTCAAATTCTTGCAAAACGGCCGGGTTTGGTTCGGTGCCCGACAGCAGATTGGGGATCATTCGGCGCGCGGCGAGCTCAAAATAGAGTTCAATAAATTGCGCGAGTTCCTGCACTTTGGCCGCGTCAAAGGGCGAGTCGGGTAACAATGGCGGTGTGGGGTGTACGCGTTCGATGTAATCCAGAATGGCCCTCGACTCGCTGAGGTAGCCCTCTGCGGTTTCAATAGCCGGCACTTTCCCCAAGGGACTTTTGTCCAAATACTCCGGTTTATATTTTGGTCCCACCCCGGTGTAGGACAACACCTCTTCAAATGCGATGCCTTTTTCCAATAGTGCGAGTTTAGGTACGTTGTAATAGTTGCTTGCGGAAAATCCGTGCAATTTGATCATCCTGAAGATTCCTCTGTTACCGAATTGAGCCAAACGCGTGAGCGGTCAGTTTGCCATAGATTGCAAGGCGACCTGAGGGTCAGGTTTGTCGCACATGCCGAGTCAGGTTCGCCGCGCGCCAAAGCACTAATATGGGTGGCCACCGATACCCACGGATGCGGCTGTTGTATATTTTCAAAAGTAATGTTCTCTGACGACCGGCGGTTTGCTCTACCGGCTATGCTCTGGCTAACCCTTCCATTAGTCTTTACTGCGAAAACATTTGAAGATCACAAAGGACAGACATCATGCGTCTATTGCTGCTCGCGCTCCTCGCGTTTTCAAACTCTGCGTTTGCCGTCGAAGTAGTTACTCCGAGCGGCAAACTTGTCGGCGCCACATCACAGCGATCTGATGCAATCTCAGTGTTTAAAGGTATTCCCTATGCCGTGGCGCCTATTGGCGCGCGCCGCTGGACCTACGCGGAGGCGCATCCGGGTTGGCAAGGCAAGCGTGATGCGACGCGTTTTAGCCCCGCCTGCGCGCAACGCCCGTACCCCGAGAACTCGTTCTTTGCTCGTACGTCAGAGCCCACCAGCGAGGACTGCCTGTATCTCAATATATGGTCGTCGATGCCGTCGGATAGCGCCTTACCCGTTATGGTTTGGATTCATGGTGGTTCACTGACCCGCGGCGCTGGCTCGACTGCCGCTTACGACGGCACAGAACTGGCGAAGAAGGGCGTAGTGTTAGTGACAATCAACTACCGCTTAGGTGTCTTCGGCTATATGGCGCATCCGCAACTGAGCGCGGAGGTGCCTTCTAACAGCTCTGGGAACTACGGTACCTCAGACCAGATCCAGGCGCTGCGCTGGGTCAAAGCCAACATCGACGCCTTCGGTGGTGACCCAAATAATGTCACTATCTTTGGTGAATCGGCGGGCTCATGGAGTGTCAGTCATCTGGTAGGTTCGCCAGAGGCCAAAGGACTCTTTCACCGGGCGATAGGACAAAGTGGCGGAGAATTTCGAAAAATTCCGGAATTAAAATCGGGCACAAGCTCGGCGGAAAGTCGCGGCATTGCGTTGCAGAAAGCACTAGGTCTCGTGTCTATCACGGCGATGCGACAACTCGATGGTTTGGCTGTTCTCAACGCGGATACTGGTCAAGATTATGGCGCAGTTGTGGATGGCAAGATCATTCCAGATCAGCTGTATAGAATCTTCGCGCGAGGAGATTTCAATCGCGTGCCGGTAATGCTGGGCTATAACGCCGAGGAGGGCACCACACTGGGCGCGCTACAGATGATGCCCGAGAGCGCGCAGGCCTACGAAGCTCTGCTACGGCGACGCTTTGGCGACAGTGCCGAAGCGGTGTTGCAGTTCTACCCCGGTCAAGACGTTCGTCAATCGGTATTGGCATTGTCATCGGACGCAGGCTTTGGCTGGAATATGCATTACTGGGCGGCTAAATCTGTACGACACGATGCTGCGGCGTTTATGTATTACTTTACCCACCAACCGCTAGGCACCGAACTGGGCGCATTTCATGCTGCCGAGATTGTCTTCGCTTTTAACAATGTCGCCCATACACCAGCCTTCGCTGACGCACGTAACTTAAAGCTCGCTGAGGAAATGTCCGATCAGTGGGTGCGGTTCGCTACCTATGGTGATCCAAATGGTGCTATTCCAGTGCCGTGGCCTAATTACTCGTTGGATGCGAAAGGTTATATGGAATTCGGCGCCGCAGGATCGAGGGCGAACAGCGGATTAATGCAAGGCAAATACGAGGTCTTCGAAGATTTGTACCAGCGCGAGCGTTAGGCTCAGATAAAGGGTAAGCGACTGTGACGGCGGGGATTTGCTCACGCAAGGCGCGTTGCTTTACTCCAGCGACCATATCGGCGACGACCATGCGCGCTCCTGAATCTGATGCTTCTGGTCCCAGCGCTGGGTGGGTTGCTCAAGTACCCGCACATACCACAGCGCCATATCGCCTTTAATGTAGTCGCTATCCCGCCAAGTGACGCAACTGCTTGCCCGGCCGTTTGGGTAGTTCCCCAGAGCGATGACGCGCTGATCCACTTGGTCGCCGTTTTGACTGAGTTTTATTAGGTCGATTGCGGCTATGGGCGTCTGGTCCTGCATAGCCTCAATTATGAATGTTGGCTGTTGTGTTTTTTTGTGTTCACCAAGGCTTGCTCCCATGGTTTTAGTTTGCTCCGGCACCGCGTCGCAGTCTGCTCCGGCGGTAAAGGTTTGGCGCACTCGCAGTTTTATCCGGGTACCGCTGGTGGCGTAAACCTCTCGTCGTTGCAGTGCTGCGAATAATGCTTGTCGGGTGTTCTCCTCTGCCCAGATTGCGGTTAAGCCCCCCGGGTTATAGTTGGCGAACATCTGCCGATCGTTCAGATTGTCATCCCACTGGCCTAACGAGCCGCGCCAGTTGTCCTCTTCGGCGCTGCCTGGTTGAGCGGAATGGCTGTCGGTGGCGCCGACGAAACCGTATCGAAACGGGTTAACCCCCTGGCTGTTTAGCAGCTTTAAACCTCGTGCCAAAGTGGGTCGCACATAGCCGTTAGCGATGTCTATTTTCTCTTGTTCTGTAAGTTCCCGTTTATTCAGTCGCAGGTCGTCGCGTATAGGTATCGGTAGTGCGATTTCGAAGTCGCAACTCTCGTCGCTATACATTGAGCCGGGGTAGCACTCGCTGGACCCTTTGTGTTGATGGATTTCTACTAATTTTTCGAACTCGGCGCGCAGCCCGAGAAGCTTTGTCGTGTGGCCTGCGGTGGCGTAGCTGCCACCCAGACCAATATTGCCATTGTGAGGTATGGCGATGACGTCACACGGCGCTCGGTCGCGGCATTGGTCTTTTAGCGCCTGCCACATTTGCTCCTGAGTGGGCTGATCAAAAGAATTGATGGCACGCTTGGGTACGCTCGCGTTCGCATAAATGAGGTTACGGTGCCAATGTAGGTTATCGGGAGAGGCGGTCCACTCACTGGCGATAAAGGTGGTGAATTTGCCAGGTTGGTTGGCGGCTTCTGCGGCGTCTATGCTGCGTTGCCATAGATTTGCCTCAAAATCTGCACAGCGACTATCATCGACCAGGCAATTACGTTTGCCGCTGACGATGAGCGGTAAGAATATATCTACGAAGCCGCGTCGCGAATTTTCAGCGGCGGCTTCGGCAAGTTCTTTACAGTAGGGGCGCTGGGGCTCGCTGCGGCATACGTTGATGAGTCCAAAGTACTCGGCGTGATCGGTAACTGCGGCAAAGTCTAGCGGGCGTTTCAATCTGTGTTCGCCGCCGTCGGGCAGGGTGATCGAACCGCCTTGCGCAAATCGGTAAGCGTCCTCCGGTGTGGTCTGAGTATTCAGCACATAGGCGTCCATGGAATAGGCCGTATGCGCATGCAGATCGCCCCAGTAGATGGATTTCTCGTGCTGCGAAGTTTGGTTAGCGGCGACAGTAGGGGCTGACGTCGCAACGGCCGCCAACAGCAGCGCTACGATCACACCCGACCAATAGTTTAGACCCATGAACATGGCTTGCCCCCCTTCCTCTACCCAAGAGTATGCCATAGTGCATGCAACCAGCACGGATGGGCGTTGAGGTATGCGTTCGTTGAATTTGCGCATGATTGTGTCACGGTATTCCTAGCTTGCGTTGCGGCGCCTTATACCGTTCGACGACTGATTACCGTTAATATCACGCACTCTGGAATGCCGCCGCCGGCGCCGTGCAAGCGCCTTACGGACCATGATTATCAAAACGGAGAAGCGCAATGAGTATGCAGCAGGGGCCGATGGATTTAGACCAGTTGCGCGGGAGCGTAGCGGTGGTGACAGGAGCGGGGAATCATGGCATCGGCTGGGGCCTGTGTTGTTATGCCGCTGGCGATTTAGGCATGCATATCGTACTTATGGATTTGCATGAAAAGCTCGTGCGCGCTGCTGAACAACGACTGCGTGAGCAGTATCCGGGTGTGCAATGCCACGGCTTGGTCTGTGACGTAACGTCCCCCGCACAGCTGAGCGCCGCGGTCGCGCAGATCGGGGACGTGTTGCCCGGCAAGACGATCGGTGCGGTGTTTGCTAATGCCGGGGTTATTTTTTCGCACACAATTATGAAAAGCACGGTACAAGAATGGGAGACGACCCTGCGGGTTAACGTCATGGGTGTAGTGAATACTATGCACGCATTTATTCCGCTCTTGCAGGCGCAACAAACCGAGTCGATTTTTTCCGCGACGGCATCGATTGGTG
>MDTA01006249.1_pt1 | contig 26368 bp, 27 predicted proteins | sample 811151 | NCBI WGS metagenome assembly MDTA01 (sample SAMN05326648, study PRJNA326480) | marine metagenome | isolation source: seawater | place: Indian Ocean: South | collected 2010 | reverse complement strand
GACTAGTTGGGTGGCGCTCCGACTTTACGGTTGCAGGGACAGCCAATGAATTTCACACTGATTTCCCACCATGCATTTCAACTAAATTTTGTTTAAGTATATTTTTTATAAAAGTCAAGTATTTTATTTATTAAAAAAATCAATATACCAATTTTATAAGTTTTATTTTTTTTTTTACATTAAAGTATAAATATAAAATTATATAGATTCTTACAAAATATAAAAAAAATAACTCTAACTGTAAATAAAAATATATTAGTAGCTTTGAAAAAAAATATAAGACTTCTAATAAAAAATTTTTTTTCGAATAAAATAGAATTTTTCTTAAAACATTCATTTGAATTACATAAGTAATTCTATAACTCCATTTAAATTTATACATTCCATTTTTGTAATAATCTTTCATTTTTATTTTTCCAAACGTTTCATTGTATAAAAAATAAATATAATTTAAAAAATATATTGGGTTAAATCTTGAAAAAAATAATTTAAAACCATACTTTGTTGGCAAAAATATTTGTATAAAGAATTTTAAATTGTTTATTATTGCATTTTTAGGATTAATTTTTTTTTCAAAATTAAATTTTTTCATAAACGGCAATAAAGCCATTTCTAATACAAATATTTCGTATTGGTTAAATGGTTTTAAGTCCTCTAATGAATTAAAATTATCTTTAATAAAACTTTTTTTTTTATCAAAACCTTTATAAATTTTATCTCCAACCCATTTTTTATTACTAAATTTTGGGTTTCTAATTTTATTATAATCAAATTTTAACTTGAAAATTTTACATACTTTTTTTAAAAATAAGGAGTTATTTGTTTTTAATTTTTCAAATGTGTAAAATAAACAATTCTTTTTAAATTTTTGATTTAGATTGCTAAAATTTATATATAAATCTCTTAATCTATTAATATATCTATAATTTTTTATGTATTCACAATCAGTTTTGTCATATCTCTCATTTTCAATATTTTCATCAGCGTATGCTCTTCTCCAAAAGTTATATATTGGATTTCTTGTGATAGCTAAAACTTTTGACTCTCTGAAATCATCTACTAAATATTTATTATAAATTTCAATACTGTGATTATGATAAAGAATATTTTTACTTTTATCTTTTATTGCAAACTGATATGCGTGATGGATACCTAATATAATGTTTTTTTGGTTGACAATTTTATTGTTCATAAATTCCAAAAATCCTTTTTTAAATTTTTTTTCGTTAATTCTAATGAACGATGATTGATTTTTTCCTAGATTGTTTAAACCATTAAAGCCCTTAAAATATCTAATATCTATTATAGATTTATGATGCCTTATTATAAGCTTAAGTACCTTTGAAATTGTTAAATTTTTGTACTTTATTTTCCATTCTTTAAAAAATAATGGAAAATACATTAATGGATAAGCTGGTATAGAAAAAACATCTTCTGCATTGTTTAACTGTGCCTGCAAAAGTTTTGAGCCTGCGCCAGAAAAACAAAGTAATGAAAAATATTTTTTTTGCTGCATTTTATCTGTTGTCAATTAGTGATTTAAAAATTTTATAATTTTTAATAAATTGTTTTGAATTGTCGTTTTTTATTACTGCAGTTTTAAAATTTGAATAAAAAATATCTAAACCGACAACATCTTTTTTGTTCTTATATGTTTTATGATTTTTTTTTATTTCATAAAAATTTGTTCTTTCAACTTTTATTGGAATAATTTTATATTTCTTACATTTTTCGTTTAAATTTTTATTAAAATAAACAGTTGATAAAATAGGAAATTTATTAGAATCAATAATTATTTTTCCAATCCCATACATTCTTTTAATTTGTATCATTCTGCTGGATTTTGAATAATCAAGATCAAAACTGATATATTTTCTAACTGTATCTCCATCGACAATCACACTATTTTTTATTCTTTTTTTTAAAAATTTTGAAATGAAAGTCTTTCCAGAACCTGACAATCCATATAACCAAAGACCTTTAAACATTTTTTTCATTTAAAATTAAAAATCTTTTTTTTCTATAATTGAAATTGTATTTAGTCTTGAGTTTTTTCTTGGAAAAATTACATTTAATAAATAAGCATACTTATTTTTATTAAAAATTATATGTTTATTTTTTTTTATGTTTTCGTAAAGAAAACTATATAAATAGTTTTTTGGAAATTTAACAAATATTGACTTAAAATTTTTTTTTAAGTGTAAAATTTTTTTTAACCAATTATTTTCTGTAAACATTATTAAATTATTAAATTCATGTTTAGAAATTTTTTCGTATATGTAACCTTTCTTTGAAAAAACTACTAGTGTTTGATCATTTAAATTTTTAATTAATTGCTCTATGTGTAGATGTTTTTTTTTTATAATTTTATTTTGCTTGTTTTTAAGATAATTTCTGAGCCATTTAACTGTATTTTTAGAATTATTTGATGTCGCTGTTTCATCGCTCAACATTATATAATCAATTTTTTTTTGAATGTAATATTCGAGATTTACAATATCACTTTTGGTTGGAACAGTATTAAAAATCAAAGAATTAAAGTTTTCAGTTGCTATAATAACTGATTTACCTGATTTCTTTGTATCATCAATTATTTTATCAGAAAATTCAGATAATTTTAAAACACCCACTTCAGCAGCTAAGTCACCCCTGTCTATCATAACTGCATCACTGTTTTTTATTATTTCTTTTCTATTTTGATAGCCTAGAAAATTCTCAATTTTTGATATTAAAATAAATTTTGGATAACGCTTTTTTATTTTTATCAAAATTTTTGGATTTTGAATAAAACTAATACCAATACAATCTATATTTAATTTACAAATTTTTTTAATAAATGAAAAGTACAGTTTCTCTTGAATAATATCGTTATAAATTGAATACGGAATATTTAAACCTTTGTGAGGTTTTAATTCAAAGCTTTGACATGCAATACCAGATAATATTTGTTTTTTAAATTTTAAGTTTTTAAATTCATAAGAACCATCAGATAAATAAAATATTTTTGACCTCTTTTTGATATTTGGCAATGGATTTGATAAAGGAATGATTTTTTTGTTATTAGTAAATTTTTTGTAGCTAAATTTTACTTCCTGGCCCTTTTTAATACTTATTGTTTCTTTATTCATAGTTCTTGGTTTTATTCCTGGAATATCCACTAAAATAAGCATATTCGGATTTATTTTTTTTATTTCATTAATATTTTTTCTATGCCAGGCTAATGAATTGTGTGACATATTTAATCTAACAAAATCTGAATTATTTATAAAATATTTTAATTTTTTACCTTCAGAAGCAGGGCCTATAGTTGAAAGTATTTTTGTCATCTTTTTTAATATAACTCTCTCTGTAAATTTTTGTCGGCGTGTAAATAACTTTTACTTTTTCTCAAATATTTCCTAAATTCAGTTCCAGAAATATTTAAAAGTTGTTTGTGCTTACATAAACCTTTAATTACATAATTTTGACATTTTTCACAATAATAACCGCCTCCTGATGTAATAGAATTAATTTTAAATTTATTTGAATGTTTTTTCACATTAAATATGGATGCTCTTGGATTATAAAGATTCTCTGCTCCAGCATGATCTCTTCCGATATAAAAATATTTAAATCCTAATCTTTCTCTCATTGCTAGATGATGCAATGCTTCTCTTGGTCCACCATAATAAAAATTTGTCCAAAATGGTATGAACTTTATTCTTTTATATTTTTTTTCCATAAATTTTAAAGCTTTTGAAATAAATTTATCAGTAAAATCATTTTTTTTTTTGATACCAAATATTGGATTAAGAACTAAAAAATCAAATTTTTTTAATATAAATTTAAATACTACTTCATGTCCATAATGTGGAGCATTTCTAATTTGCATGGAACAAATTTTGCTATTATTAGAATTCAATTTTTTTATTTTTTGTTTAACTTGTAAAATATTAGATCTATAAAAATTAAATTTTTTTTTGTATTGATTTTTTAAAGTCACATTGTATGCAAATATATTTCCATATCTAAAAAATTTTCTATTACCTATATAATTTAATCTAGAAGTATCAAATATTTTTTTAGAAAAATATTTTTTATTTATTCTAAAAATGAAAGCTTTTGAGTAATCAAAGTACTTAATACCAATAGGTAAACATTGTGGCATTCCATAATAATTTTTTTTATAAAATATTTTTAATTTTTTTTCGTCTAAAAAATCTCTTTGAAACTTAAACAAATTAGATTTTAAATTTGCATAACTTATTAGGTATTCTTCTTGATCTAACATTTTTTTTAAAATTAAAATTTATAAAATTCAATTATTTCTTTGCAGACTCTCTCAATTTGTTTACTTGATAAAAATTGATTAATTGGCAAAGTCAATATTCTTCTATTAAGATATCTTGCGGTTGGAAAAGAGTTAAAATTTATTTTCTTAAATTTTTTAATATAAGCTGGTTGTTCAAATATTAAATTAGGATAATGTATTGCTGTTGAAATTCCTTTTTGTTCAAGATATTTTTTTAACTCATTTCTTTTTTCAGCTATAATTACAAAAGTATGATAAGTATTATATTCATATTTTTTCTCCACCGGTAAAGTAATTCTCTTTAAATTTTTTAGGTACTTAAAATATAAAGATGAATTATGTCTTCTTTTTTTTATAATTTTTTTTAAATTTTTAAATCTTAAATTCAATACTGCTGCTTGCAAATTATCCATTCTTGAAACATAACCAAAATTTAAAATATTATTTCTTTTTTCAATACCATGATTTCTTAATCTTTTAGCTAATTTTGCATATTTTGAATTATTAGTAATTAAATACCCCGCGTCTCCTATTGCATTTAAATTTTTTAGTGGATGTGCAGAAAAACATCCAATATCCCCAAAAGTTCCTACAAATTTATTTCTATACTTTGTTCCTATAGCTTGCGCCGCATCTTCTAATATAGGAATATTATAATTCTTAGATATTTTTTTTATTTTATTCATATCACAAGATCGACCTGATAAGTGAACTGGCATAATGACTTTTGTTTTTTTTGTAATTTTTTTTTCGATATCATTTGGATCTATATTTTGATCTTCATTAACATCGACAAATACAGGAATAGCTCCTAAATGTACTATGGCTGCTGTTGATGCTATAAATGAATTTGGTGGAGTAATAACTTCATCCCCTCTTCTAACACCAAGTAAGTATAACCCCAGAACAATAGCGTCTGTACCACTATTAAGTGCTATGCAATTTTTTATTTTTAGAAAATTACATATTTTTTTTTCAAATTTATTAACTTCATCTCCTAATATAAAGTTTCCAGTTGCAAATATTTTTTTAAAAGCCTTAAAAACTTCAATTCTATCTTTGCTTGATTGTTTTATTAAATTAATGTAAGGAATTTTTTTTTCCATGAATTAAGCAATTAATTCTAAAACTCAGATTTTTTTGATAACTTCTTTCATCCACGGGCCCATGTCTTTGTAATGTGCTGTGGTAATTATATTATCATCTACTACTGCTGGTAAATCGGTATATATTGCACCTGCATTAGTGATATCATCTTTCATGCTGTAATAACCTGCAATTTTTCTATTTTTAACTACCTTTGCAGAAATTAAAAGTTGTGCTCCACTACATATGCAGGCAATAATTTTTTTCTTTTCATCAAATTTTGAGATGAAGTCTATAATTTTTTTTTCTTGTCTAACTTTTTCCATTGCTTTAACTCCCCCGGGTAGAACTAAAACTTTATAATCATCAACTTTTATCTGATCGATGCTTTTTACAGCCTGATCTTTGTTTGGTGGTAAAGTTGTGCCCAAAAAACCTTTAACTGGTTTTCCCTCTAATAAACAAACGTCGACTTCTAATTCTGCTTCTAAAAGTCTATAGTATGGATAAATAAACTCATGATCTTGAGCTAAATTTCCCGAGATTATTATTGCTTTCGACATTTAATTTTATAACATATTTTTTTTAATTTCGTCAAAAGATAAAAAAGGGTACATATCTTCAAACTTCGTTGGTACAGATTTTCCATTTGGCAATCTTTTATTTATTGCTTTTGGCATTTGTTCTTGCTCATGATCCATTATCAATTCACAGATAATTGGTTTTTTGTTTGATAAAATTTTTTTAATTTTATTTTTTAAGTTTTTATTATTTGAAATTTTTATATATTTTATTTGATGGGACTCTGCGATCTTTTTATAGTTTGGAAATGAGAGTCCAGTTTCTTTATTTGATCCCATAATTCTATTTTTAAATCCTAGTTGCTGTGTTTGTTTTATAGTCAAATAACCTCCATTGTTATATATAAAAGTTTTAATTGGTAATTTATTATGCATAATCGTTGCAAACTCTTGTATATTCATTTGAAGACCACCTTCTCCTGTTAAACAAATTATTCTTTTATTTTTAGATGCATAACATGCACCTATGGCTGCAGGGAGTCCCCATCCCATTGGGGCATGCCCTGAATTTGTAAATAATTTTTGACCTTTTTTTATTTTAAAAGCTTGATGAGTTCCGACAAATGACAAACCCATATCGGTGACTATTATATCATCAGCTTTTAATATATCTGACAAATTATCGATAAAATCGTAGGAATTTATAGATTTTTTTTGTTTTCTAAATTCCTTTAAAACAATTGGGTATTTTTTTCGAATATTTTTACAATATGTAAGCCAATCTTTAGATAAGTTTATTTTTTTTGGTAAATATTTTATTAAAGTTTTTAAAAAATATTTAGCATCACAACAAACTTTTTCATCTAGGTTCAAATAACTTTTATTTACTTCAATTTGGTCAATATCAATCATCACCTTTTTAGCATTTCGAGCAAAATCCTTTGAGTTATAACCAGTAACCATAAAAGGAAGCCTAGTTCCAACTGAAATGTGAAGATCGCAATTTTGTATTATGAAGTTTGTACCTCGCTCTGCAAAAGCTCCGGGTCTTCCAATATAAGATGGATGACTTGACTCAATTAAATCCGAAGCATTCCAGGTTAATGCAAAAGGAATTTTATATTTATTCAAAATTTTTCTAAGATATTTTTCTCCTTTTGAAATTTTTACTCCTTGACCTAAGTGAAGAACTGGTTTTTTACTTTTTGATAATAAATTTGCAATTTTTTTTATTTTTTTATCAATATTATTAAATTTTATTAACTCCTTTTTTTTTCTAAAACTTTTTAATTTATTCAATTCTATTTTTGCATTTTGAATATCAGCAGGTATATCTATCCAAACAGGTCCTGGTCTTCCTTCAGTTGAAAGATAATATGCTTTTTGTAAATGATATTTAATATCATTTGGATTTTTAACAATTACAGCATATTTTGTGCTAGATTTGATCATATTGATTATATCAAATTCTTGAACACCTACTTGTCTTAATCCTGAATTACCAATTGTTTGGTTTAAATATACTTGACCAGAAATAAAAATTGATGGAACAGAGTCAATCCAACAACATGCTACACCTGTAGTACAATTTGTTCCACCAGGACCAGTTGTAATAATAGCTGCACCAGGTTTGTTTTTAACCCTTGAAAAACTTTCTGTAGCAAAAGATACTGCCTGTTCATGATGACATGATACATATTTTAATTTCTTTGCTTTATATAATGCATCACATAAAAAAATTGAACCTCCACCACTAACAGTGAATACAGTATCTATTTTTTTTTCTTCTAAAAATTTAATAACAAAGTCTGCTAGTCTCATTCAAATTTTACCTTTTTTTAAAAAAGTTTTATACACCTAATGATTTTGCTGAGGAAAAATAATAATCACCCCTAAACTTTATTTTTTTAAATAAAGTTTTCCACTCTTTTTTTAAAAGTATACTTGTACCAATAAGTGTCCACTTATAAAATTTGTTTCTTTCCTCATCGTTTTCTCCCGAGGCTAAAACTATATAACTTTTTTTTGACACTCTTTCGATTTCTTTTAAGGATTTGATAACATCACCCAAGTTTTGCATATATAGAGAATTAAAAGCTATTACAAAATCTAATGATTTATTCTTGAAAGGTAACGTTGTATATTCACACTTTATTAATTTACTTTTGCATTTTACAGCATTTTTAAGAGCATAAGAATGGTTTTCTATTCCATAAGATTTAATTCCAGGAAGTAAAATATTTAAGTCTTTCAATAAAAATCCTTTTTTGCATACAAGATCTAAAACTTTCGATTTAGATGTTAATTTATATCTTTTAATAATCTTAGGTAATAACTTTAACCATCTTCCATCATATTTAAAACCACCATAACCATTTAGCCTACTTCCGTCATAATATTCTTTGCCTAATTCCCACGCATACATTTTATTTATTACAGTTCTTTCTTTTGCAACTTTTGCCCTTACTTTAACTGTTTTTTTAAAATATCCAATGTCGATATGTTTTCCCATTTTTACCTCCCTTTGCTGATCTTTATTATAATTCGCCCAGCTTTTCCACTTCGGAACAATTTAATAGCTTTGTTAATTTCTCTTAATTTAAATTCATGTGTAATCAATCTTTTTATATTTATTTTTTTTTTTTGTATCAGTCTTATGTAACGGGGAATATCTTTATCTGGAACTGAGTTTCCTCCGTGTGAAACCTCAAGTTTTTTATCAAAAGCCAAAGCTAATGAATGAATGGATATTTTATTATTAGGTACGCCTACAAAGATGGTTTTACCGTCATTTGGGGTTAAATTATAAGCTTGTTCCATTATTCTAGAATTGCCTGTTGTCTCAAAAACAACTTCGGGTCCGTTTTTACCAAAAATATTTTTTAATTCTTTTTCAAAATTTTTTGACTTCGATATAATACCATGTGTTAAGCCAAATTTTTTTCCAATTTTAATTTTATTTTTATTAATATCAACTCCTGCGATTGGGTTTGCGCTTACAAGTGAAGAACCATAGGCTATACTCAAGCCCATGCCTCCAATACCAAAAATTAAAACAGATTGACCAATTTTAACTTTTGCATCATTGTTTACTGCCCCAAAACCAGAAGTTATAGCACATCCAAATAATGCTGCGGAACGTAAATCAAAATTTTTTGGAATAACGGTTAAACGATTCTCTGAAACAATTGCTTTTTCATTAAATGTTGTAACCCATCCAGCATTTATCTGTTTTCCATTCCAAAAATATTTAGGAGTTGCGCTTTGTATTCCTGAACTTTTTCTCCAGTGTAATACAACATGATCACCTTTTTTAACAGTTGTTACACCTTCTCCAGTTTGTTCAACAATTCCCGACCCTTCATGTCCAAGCAAGTGTGGTAAAAATTTATCAGTTCCTTTAACTGCATCAATTTCATTTATTTGGGCTCCACATATACCGCTGTAACAAACTTTAACTAATACCTGACCAAATTTAAGATTTTTTGGTAAATCTATATCTGCCATGATTAATGGACTTTTACTTTTAACTAATATTGCAGATTTCATTTTATTTATTTATTTTTTTATAGAACTCTTTCACACAATTAACTATATATTTCATTTCTTTTTTTTTAAGATGCTGATCACAAGGAAATGTGATTATTTTTTTTGTATGACCATCAGTTACTGGAAAGTTTCCTTTTTTATATTTTAAATTTTTCAAACTTTCTTGCAGATACATGGGTTTAGGGTAATGTATTTTGGCTTCAATTCCTTTTCTTAAACAATAATTTAATAATTTATCTCTTTGTTTTGCAAAAATAACATACAAATGGTAAACTAACTTGTAATTTTTGGGTCTTGGTGGAATTGTAATTTCAGGTATTGAAGATAATTCTTTATCAAAATATTTTGCATTTGCTATACGTTTTTTTGCAATAGATTTTGCTTTTGGTAACAACCAATTTCCTACTATTGCTTGAAATGTATCTAGTCTGGAGTTATAGCCATTAATCTTGACAGTGTCCCTATCAATTAAACCATGGTTTCTAAGTAACTTAAGTTTGTTATAAAATTTTTTGTTGTTAGTAGTTATTATTCCGCCATCGGACCAAACATTTATATTTTTTAAAGGGTGGAGAGAGAATGCACCAAACTCACCCCATGTTCCCGCATTTTTTTTATTTATATTTGCTAAAATAGATTGACAAGCATCTTCCACTATTGGCAAATTATATTTTTTTGTAATTTTTAACAATTTTGGCATATTAGTCATATAACCAGTAAAATGGACGGGAACTATTGCTTTAGTTCTTTTTGATATTTTATTTTCTAACTGATCGACATTCATGCAAAAAGTATCATCACAATCTACAAATACAGGTTTGGCTCCAATTTCATTTATTGCACCAACTGTAGCCACAAAAGTATTAGCAGTAGTTATAACTTCATCACCTTGTCCAACATTTAAAACTTTCAAAGAAAGCTTTATAGCATCAGTACCAGAATTCACACCTACAGCATATTTTGTACCTATAAGTTTTGCAAAATTTTTTTCAAAAATTTCCAATTCTCTACCTAATGTAAAATCTCCTGATGAAACAAATCTTTTAAGTTTATCCCAAAGGTCGTTGCAATTTGAAAATTGCTGTTTTAAATAAGAGTATCTTACTTTCATTTTTTTTTCCTTACATTCAATATCAATAAAGGTTTTTTTATTTGGAATTTATTTGATAAAATTTTTAATGTACTTGATTTAACTATTTCCCCATATGAAATTACTTCTTGATTTTTTTTGTCTGTAATTTTCCCTTCTAAAATAGCCGTTGATGAATTTGAATCTTTAATAGAGAGATTTTTTAAATTTTTAGTTTTTTCTATACTTATTTCGGTACCATCTAATTTATAAATATTTTTTTTTGATGAAGGTTTTTTAAATTTTATTACATTTGACTTAATAGCTGTTGTAAATTTACTTCCCTCATAATTTTTACTTGTTCTTCCATATTTATCTTCAAATCTAATCAAATCATTTTTTTTGTAAGGAATTTCAAATTCTAAAGCACTCATGCCAGTTTTTGAAATAGCCTTTAACGAATGAAATAATCCTGGCCTAAAAACTAATCTTGATAAACTTTTAAATCGCTTAATATTTTTTTTATAAATACCAATTTGAACTAAAGCTGTACCCTTTAATATTATAAATCCAGTTTTTTTTTTTGGATGACAGTGTAAAGATGTACTTTTTTTGTAATTAATATAAACATAAGTAATAGCAAGTCGATTTTTTGAATTATAAATTACATACTCGTAACCCCAGGGTTTTTTTACAATACGATTTGAATAAAAACTATTTGAAACTTTCATTTTAAGATAAATGAATTGATTGCATTTTTTTTATATTAAAATACTTTTCATCTACAAATGAGTCTTTAAGCAATCCTTTAGAAAATGCATTTTGTAAATCACGAACACCATCTTGTATTGAAAACTTGGTCTCAAAATTTAATATTTCTTTTATTTTATTAGAGCTTACATGGTAAGATCTATTATCATCTGACTTTTCATGAACAATCTGAACATCACTACCTATTACCTTTTTTACATCAAATGCTAGCTCATCAACTGTTTGATTTCTAAATCCTACATTAAATATTTCACCATTAACTTTTTTATAATCAGCGTTCAAAATTGATATATAGGAGTCAACCATATCATTTATGTGGATATTTGGTCTCAACTGTTTACCCCCAAATACTCTAATTTTTTTTTTATGGTAAGCATGATTAGTTAATATATTTACAACTAAATCCAGTCTTTGTCTAAGTGCATACCCGCAAACTGTTGAAGGTCTAATAGTAGTAACTATAAAATCCTCTGCTTTATTTTCATTTAGAATTTTCTCACACATACCTTTAAACTTTGAATAATCGGTAAGTGGTTCTAATTTCATGTCTTCTGTAACATCTTTTTCTTTTTTTATTCCGTAAACTGATGATGATGATGCATAAATAAATCTATTTACGTTACTTTCTCTACTTATTTTAACTAATGGTTGAAAAGCATCATAATTAATTGATTTACCCAAGCTTGGGTTTAATTCAAAACTAGGATCATTTGATATACATGCTAAATGAATAGTAGCATCATGTCCTGGTATATTTTTTTTAAGAAGATCCTGATTTCTTATGTCGCCTTTTATTTTTCTTAAATTTTTATGATTTTTTAAAACCTCTTCACCATATATCATCAAATCAAGTACAGTAACTTCATGTCCAAGATCTAGCAATTTTGGAACTAATTTAGATCCAACATATCCAGCTCCACCTGTTATAAAAATTTTCATATTATATCATCTATACACAGGGATTTGGATTAGAGTCATGAATGCTGTTTATTTTTTTTAGTGCTAATTTACTTAGTTTTAAATCCAAAAATTTTATATTATTTTTTAATTGATTCAAAGATGTAACTCCAATTATACTGCTTGCTACAAAAGGTCTACTCAATACAAACAAATTTGCCAGATCTGCTAAATTATAACCAAGCTCCTTTGACAATTTATGGTATTGAGCTGTGGCTTTTTCTCCCTTTGAATTTAAATGTCTGGAAAACCTTCCAGGCCATAAGGTGTACCTAGACCTATCAGGTTTCTTAGAATCTAAATATTTTCCAGTTAATCTACCGCCAGCTAACGGTGAATAAGCAAACAATTGAATATCTTCTCTCATAGAGACCTCGGATGTAGCAATATCAAATACTCTATTTAACAAATTATAAACATTTTGAATTACTAAAGGTTTAGGTAAATTATATTTTTCCGCTAAATTAATAAATTTTAATATTCCCCATGGAGTTTCATTTGATATTCCATAATGACGTATCTTCCCTTTTTTTATCAAATCTGATAAGTTTTCTATAACCTCAATAAAAGGGGTATGACTTAATTCTTTTTCATCATATTCATAATCTAATTTTCCATACATAGGCACTTTTCTTTCTGGAAAGTGCAATTTATACAAATCAACATAATCTGTATTTAGCCTTTTTAAACTTGCATCAATTGCTTTATTTATATTTTTTTTTTTAAAATTTAAATTTTTTCCACCCCCTCTTATCCATGACAAATTAGTTGCACCTGTTCCTGCTTGATTTCCTGAACAAACCTTTGTGGATATATATATTTTATCTCTCTTATTTTTTTTTAACCACTCACCTATAAATTTTTCGCTCCTTCCTTGGGTTTCTCTTTTTGGATATATAGGGTACATTTCGGCAGTATCGAAAAGATTGACACCATTATCGTATGCAAAGTCTAATATTCTTAATGACTCTTTTTTATCGGTTTGCTCACCGAATGTCATTGTTCCAAGGCTAATTGAACTTACCTTTAAATCAGAATTATTTAATTTTTTATATTTCATAAAAATTTAATTATAAGATTTAAAATTGTTTTAATTGATTAGACTAATCCCATAAATCATGATTATCTTTTTTTATATATTTTTCGTAAATATTATTAATTAATGGCATTAAGTTATCAATGCTTTCCTTATTAGAGATATCAAAATTATTCTCAACTTGATTTACATCTAATGCTCCGGGTATTACTACAGAAACTGCATCATGATTTAATATCCATTTAAGAGCTAATTGAGCTAAATTATAATCAGGTGGCAAAATTTTTTTTAGCTCTTCTACTGCTTCACATCCTTTTTTAAAATCCACACCTGCAAAAGTTTCGCTAATATTGTGAAATTTTCCTGAAATATTATAATTTCTATGATCATTTTCTGGAAATTTTGTATCTTTATTTATGTTGCCACTCAATAAACCGCTAGCTAAAGGCCCCCTTGCTATAATTGCAATATTTTTTTTTTTGGCTTCTAAAAAAAACTTTTCACTTGGTTTTTGCCTAAAGATATTAAATTGTACTTGAATACTTTTAACATTTGGATTTTTAATTGCCTCATAAGCCTCGGATAGATAATATACACTTACACCATAATTTAGAATTTTTCCTTTTTTAACTAGAGTATCCATTGCATGATAGGTCTCTGGATTTTTACAAATATTAATAGGTGGACAATGCAACTGTAATAAATCGATTTTCTCAACTCCAAGATTTAATAAGGATCTTTCAATAAACTCCTCCATTGCTTTTAAAGTATAAACTCCCAACGGGTATTTTGATCTTGGATAATTCGTTCCTCTATGTCTTCTGCCAAGTTTTGTAGAAACGTAAATATTTTCCTTAGAATTTTTTAAAATTTCAGACAGAAACTTTTCACTTCTTCCATCTCCATAGACATCTGATGTATCAAAAAAATTTACTCCTAAGTCTAAAGACTTTTTAAGCATTTTTCTTACAGTATCTTCCGATATTTTTTCCCCCCAACACCATCCTAATTGCCAGCAACCCAAGCCTAGCTCAGATATATTCCACCCTGTATTAGAAAATTTTCTATAAATCATCAGAAAATAATATTTATTTTTTTTTTGAAAAAGAAAGATAGCACTGTTCTCTTCCAAATAAATTGGTAAATTCCTTCAGTAATTTTAAATCTTTTAATCTGAGATTTTGTTTACTTAAAACCTTATCTACTTCTTTGAGAGCTTTAACTGTTTTACTGGGTAAATCAAATTTAACATTATTAATTATTTTATTTAAAATTGGTTTAATTTTATATTTATATGCTTTAAACCCTTTGGTCTCATAATCCTTGGTTAATAAAGATAATTTAATACTTAATTCTTCTAACAATTTATTTTTTTGTTTAGACCTTTTAAAACCATTAATTTTATAATTAATTAAACAATGGCATGTAGAATAATATTCATCTAAATATATTTTATTAAATATTTTTTTTTTTCCATATAAAGATTTATACCATCTCCAATCAGTAGACATTTTAGGTACTGAATTAAAAATTTCAAATCTTTTTCCAAAATTCTTAATTGAGATATAAGGCGTATTATATCCAACAACTATATAAGGATTAAGCAAACTGTCTTGAATCCAATGATCGTGAGTCCTGCCCATACTTTTCATTTTATTTAAATGACTTGAAAAAATACGTTTCAATACATTTGTTTTATGAACAAATTTATCTTTTTTATTTATAAATCTATAACTAATTAATCTTCTCAGATATGTGCTGATAGCACCTATGGGAGGAAGAAATGTTATTAATAACAATCCTCCTGGTTTTACATATCTAGATAATTTTCTGAACATTTTTTTATCGTATTCTAGATGTCCACCTGGCCAGCCTTCGGTGATCACTAAATCGTATAGCTTATTTATATTAAAATCTTCAAGTGATTTTTTATATAGCCTTGGTTTCGTATGTTTATTTTTTAAATTTTTAAAAATTTTTAAAATATCTTTGTTGCCATATGGATTTGGTTCGACAAGATCGTAACTTTTGGGTAGCAATGAAGCAGTATAAATACTGTTGTGACCCGATCCTGGAGCAACCTCTAAGATATCTTTTCCAAGTAAAAAATTTGGTAAAATTCCAAGCAATCGATACAAGCTCTCTCTTATTTCAAAATGTGTTTTTAAATTTGATAATTTATAGTGAACAGGTGATATACCTTCTTGAATATAATATTCTAATTCTAAAGCTTGTTTCGAATGAACCATATAACTTAAATATTTTTTTTTTTGTTTTTTTGCATCATTTCAAAAAGATCGATCCAATTAGTTTCATTGCTTTCAATTATCGAAGCTTTTCTAAAAATATTAGCTTCTTTTATTACTTTTTTAAGAAATTTATTACCCTTTCCGTTGATGCCCTCAAGAGCAAAGTGAAATTCTACATTTCCTAAAATCCTCAGTAATTTATTAATCTCTTTTTTCTTAAAAGGTAGCTGATGAATAGAACATAAAATTATTTTTGATAAATTAAATCTTCTATGCATCCATTGTACAGTGGAAAGAGACTTTGACAATAAAGGTTCTGGAATAGTAATATCAACAGTAATATTTTCTCTTAAAGCATAATTATTCATAATCATGCCTTGACCATTACTGGGTATTTTAAATGGACCTATATTAATATCTGTAGTTACTGTAGCTATTGTCAAAAAATATCCTTAATTGGGAAATTCATAATACTTTAAATAATCTGAATTTTTTTGAAGTAGTGGCATATTTAAACTTTGAAATCTAACATTAATAGCTATTCGAGCCAATTTAGATTTAAATGGATTATTTCCATGCATTACAAATGGATTAAAAATTATGGCCTGTCCAAATTTCATTGAGGCTGGTTTCTCATTAATTTTCATATTTAATATCTTTGGCCCATTAACGATACCATTTCGTTGCTCTTGTTTCATAATTCGAGAAGATTTTTTGTTGTTAATATAATATATGCCCCCTTCTTTTTGAGTTATATCATGCAAGGGAGCCCAAATTATATATGTATAAGGAGATATGCCTGACATCATTTCATAATGTGGTAATGTTCTAGGTTTATTAATTCCTGGAAGTTTAATGACAGTATGAGCGCGACGTTGTATAAAAAGTTTACTTCCACAAAGTTTTTTTATTATTTTAGGGCATGAATTAATCATCATTTCAGAGAGATAATTCAACTTTGCTAAATTTAAGGTTAGATTATTTATTTCAGAGTTGTTCATTTTTGTAATTGATTCTCTTATTGTATTAAAATCTTTATTAGATTTTTTTTTTATTATTTTAAAAATAGAATTTTTTAGTTCATTAAAAATATCCATTCTTTCAATAGAAAATATAGAGTATCCAGGTCCATCAATTAGATCTTTTTTTATTTCTTCAAGATTTTTCATTGATTTGTATTACCCTTGACTATTTTAGATTTAGTGAGTTATTTTTGTTTAATTTTTAAGGCTCTAGACTCTCAAATATAAGACCACTATTTTTTTTTGGAACTTTATTTGCAGACAACTTATTGAGATTACTGTATTTAGTTTTATTGCTAGCTATAGACCAATATTTAAGTTTTATTTCATCAAATTTAACTCTCCACTTATAAAGGTTGTCAATTGACATGTTGTGGGGTTTAATTAAAAAGCCTTGTTTTTGTCCATATTGCCCTAGTGTAATTGGTGTCCTCCATAATTCATCCAAATTCCAATTTCCTAAAAGAATCTTCTCTTTTACAACTTGGTTAAATAATTTTGTTTCGGGAAATGGTATTACTGTTTGCACTGAATAATTATCCAACTCAAGTTCTTCCATCATATTATAAGAGTTTTGTAGAGTTTCATCAGTATCTTCAGGAAAGCCCATTAAAAACATTCCAACTGTTTTAACTTTATATTTTTTTAATAATCTATTTGCTTCAAATATTTTGTCTCTTTCTAAATTTTTTCCGATAACATTATTTCTTATATGTTCATCTCCGTGTTCAATTGCTAAATTTGCATAGACCAAGCCAGCTTCAACCATTTTAGCTATAACTTCCTCTCGTAAAGAATTTACCCATAGACCATTAGGTGTATTAAACATCATTTTAATATTTCTCTTTAAAATTTCATCACACAAACCAATAATGTGAGATCTATTTAATGTTAATTGATCATCCATAAATGAAAAAAAGTTTACACCATATTCTTTGTTTAAAACTTCAATTTCATCAACTATAGATTTTATACTTTTTTTTCTGTGCTTTTTTCCCATGACTAAAAACATATCACAGAAGTTACATGCTAATGGGCACGCTCTTGAAGAAAAAATTGCAGCCTTATACTTTATTGGAAGATTTTTTGGATTATGATAATGATTCAAATCCATCTCGAATTTTTGAAGATTAATTAAATCCCATGCAGGCATCGGTAGAGCATCTAAATCTTCAACATAATTTTTTTGTCTGTTAATAACCACTTTTCCATCTTCATCCCTATAAGCAAATGATTTGATTGACTCCAAAATCTTTTTATCTTTTCTTTCTATATATGCAGCTAGAGCTACAATTGAATTTTCTCCTTCGCCTATTGCAATATAATCAATATCTTTGCAATTAGATAAAATCTCATTTGGAAAAGTAGTAGCGTGTATTCCTCCTAAAGCAATTTTTATATCCGGGCGTTTCTCTTTTATTAATTTAGCAAATTCTAAAACATCGGGAAAAACTCCTGAAAATAAGCAATTTAATCCTATCATATCAGGTTTGTGTTTATCTAAATTTTCAATTATTTGTTTTTTTTGAAAGTCTAAGTAGTTTTCTCTTTGGCTATGAACGACCGCATTATTCATATCTAATAAAAGAGGTTCATGATCGTTTGCTCTTAGGATTGCTCCTAGATGCAAAAGAGCAGCTGAGGGATAAAAATCTTCTCTTATCATCTCATTTTTAGATCTCTCGTAATTTAGACTTACGTAAGGTGCAATTAAAAGTATTTTCATAGCTTAAAGATCAATTTTATAAGTTATATAACAACAAAATTCAAAAAGTATATCAATTAATTTTACAAAGTTTCTAGCGAATCCTGCACTTTAGCTTGATCAGACTTGGCTTTCTTAATAGTCTCAAGTCTTTCACTGTTCGATTTATTAGGTGGATCAAATTTATCAAAAACATTCATTATATTTTGCACAAAATCTTTGCCAATTTCTGAAAGATAAATACCATCATCAGAGAGTTCTAACAGATCATCTTCAATCATTTCTTTTAAATAAGAAATCTCTTTTGAAAAATAATCAGAAAAATTTATATTAAATTGGTCTTTGAAATTTTTAAAATCAATTTTGAAATAGCTTCTTATTTGTTGTGTAGCATGTTGTCTTATCTTGTCATCTTCTGACAATTTCATGCCTCTAAAACACGGGAGTAGTCCTTTATCTAAAGATTTCTTGTATGATGGGATATCATAAAAATTTTGAACATAGTAGTCGTTACCTAAATTACTCATTGAAGAACTTCCAACAGCTATAAAATTTACTCTCCCTCCTGGCTGATGACCTGAAGCACCATAATGAGCTTCGCCAGAATTAAATGCTTTTGTCATTGGACTGTTAGGCAGCGAATAACACTCGAAACCAGTCCGTATATAACCTGCTTTTTTTAATTTTTTATGAATAACTTCTAAAAGTTCTTTTCTCTCCAGAAAATCAGGCAAAGGTCCTTCTGCCAACATTTGAACTTGATATTTAGCAACCCAAGGCTTAAACGCCATCAATGACAGCTGAACCAAGGTCGGTCTAAGCTTTATTAATTCATCGCAAGTTTTTGCCATGGACTCCTTAGTTTGTCCTGGTTGTCCGATTAAAAGATCGAAAGCAATTTCTTTATACATTTTTCTTACTTTTTTAGTTAAAATATCTTCAAATAATTTTGATGGTTGAATTCTATTTACTCTTCTTTGAACTTCAGGATCAAGATCTTGCATACCAAATGAAATTCTATTGGCGCCGCAAACCTCATGATTATAAATTAATCTATCCTCATCTACCCGCCTAGGATCGCTTTCAACAGTAAAAAATTCTACTTTTGACCAATCAAAAACACTTTTTAATTTTTCTACAAGAGATTTTAAATCATTTCTGTTTAGAATGGTGGGAGAACCACCACCAAAAAAAACTGTTCCCACATTTAATTTAATATTATTTTTTTTTAAATAATTAAATAAAATATCTATTTCTTTATATAGATAGATTAAATATTCACTTACTTTATCATAATCCTTTGTTATAAATTTACTACAAGTGCAGAACCAACAAAGTTGTTCACAAAAAGGAATGTGAACATAAAAAAAAATTTTTTTATCTTGATTTTTTGGCAACCAGTTTAAAAGCGCCTTTTGATATTCATTGCTATTAAATTTGAAACTCCAATGATCTTTTGTAGGATATTCTGCATAATTAAATACAATATCCTGATGATATTTTTTAATTAAGTTTGCGTTAAGTGAAGTTTTTTTCATCAATCAATAAATAAAAATTTTATATAAAATAATATATACCATACAGTAAAGATAATTATTAAAAAGTCATTAAAGATTATAATTGATATGCTTTACCCTCTGCTGCATCAATAGGAACAAGACAGCCACCCATCATAGCAGAGTGTTTTGAACATAAAAATAATAACATGGGTAAAATTTCATTAACCTGTCCCATCATTTTTCTTGGAAGACGAGTTTTGATGAATTTTTTATAGTCTTTAATATTTCTTTTTTTAAATCTGGCCATAGCATTATCAGAAGCAATAAAACCTCCTGGCAAAATCCCTGTTGCAATTACATTATATTTGTACATTTCTCTTCCTAAACTTCTTACATAAGTTGATAACGCAGATTTTGCTACATTATAGCCTACAGATCCAACTGCTTCATTAGATGCTATTGAACCAACATGAACAAGTTTTAACTCATGATTTTTTTTTTTTGCTTTTAACAATTAATCTATTAATTTCTGCAGCAGCCATTAAATTTATTTGGAGTAAAGTATTTAGGTCTTTATGACTAATTAAGGCATCTTTTAAACCGAAACCTCCTCCTGCTACATGTACAACTATATCGATATCTTTAAGAAAAATTCTTGCCTTATTAATTGCAGATTTAATTTGATTTTTATTTTGCAAATTTAATTTTATAGAAACATGATTTGATGAATTATTTAATTTTTTTTTTAAATTGTTCATTTTATGGGTCGATCTTGAGAGCATTGCAATTTTTGCACCTCTGTTTGCTAAAGCCTCACACAAAGCGGCCCCAAGTCCTTTTGATGCTCCGGTTACAACTACTCTTTTGCCATTAAATTCATTATCTAAATTTAAATTTTTCATTAAAGTAAACTATTAATAATTTTTAACGCTGCCTGTTAAATCTTTAGCTGTAATACGGTTTTTAACATGATCACTATCGTTTACAAACATTCCTATAAACCATCTACCTTTATTACTTTTCCAAGATAGTTTTTCCTTTGGATCAACTTTTTCTACACCATGAGCAATGGAACCATAAAAAATAACTGCATCGCCCTCATCTAATTTTTTTTCAATATTAATTCTATTTTTTTTTGATGATTTAAAATAAAATCCTCCCTTTTGAAAATCTTTACCTAGTTTGCTCATTATAATTCCAGAGACTACCCTTTGATTTTTTCTTGGGTCTACATGATCTCTAAGTTCACCACCACCAGCAGGATAACGAACAATTTGAAGTCTATCTATTTGGCCATCGCTTGGGATATTTCTTTCAAATTTTGTCTTACCATTTCCTGCAAGAAATTTTACATATCTCCAATGTTTATATACTCCATTCTTCAATTTTCTCTCTAGTTTACTTTTTACATTCCAGTTATAAAAATAAAATGAGTGCTTAATTGCAAATAAACTATATTTTTTTGTAATTTTTTTATCAATAACTCTGTGAAAGTTAGGAGCACCATCCAACATTTTATGGAAATTTGATTTTTTAGTTTTTTTATAATGATTTGCTAATCTAATAATTGTCTCTTTTAATTTTTTATTAGCTGAATATTTTAAAATATAGGCTTCTTTTTTTAAATACATATTTTTAATCAATTTTTTAAGGAAAACTTTATTTTTAGAATCAATTGCTTTTTTTAATAGTCTAAAATCAAGTTCTTTAACTTTTTTAACATAAGATGGGGATGGATATTTTTTTTCCAGGCTGCTCCAATAATTATTTAAGTTTTTTTCTAAAATCATCTTATTTCAATATATTTTCTAGGGTTTTTAGCATTTTCATTTTACTTATTGTATCTCTATTTCCCATAGTTTCTACTGATTGAGCTGCAGCTAAGGAACTTACCAGAAGAGTAACATCAATTTTTAATTTAGATTTTAAACAAGGTCCAATAATTGATAACATTGTATCACCAGCTCCTACTTTATCGACTATTTTATGTGCATAAGCTTCGGAGTAGAAAAATTTATTTTCATCTTTACTGTATAAGATAGACCCACTTTTTCCCATAGTTACAATTAAATTATTAATATTTTTATCTTTTGATAAGTTGCTCATCAAATTTTCTAATTTACTAATTTTGTCTCTCATTTCATGTCTGATCTCTTTTTCATTTATAATCAATGTATTAAAATTTTTATAATTTCTAATTGTATGATAGCCTATATTTGATGCGTTAACTTGTGCATTAAGGGCCAAAAATTTAGATTTTTTACATATTAAATTTGCACTTCTTTTTGAAATCAATCCATGACCATAATCAGAAACAATTACTAAATCATGATTTCTTATTTCTTTTTTAAGTATGTTATTAAACTTATTTTCATCTTTTTTTGTTAATATTTCATCGTTTAAATTATAAATTCCTATAACCTTACTTTCACTTATACTATCCACATATCTTTTTTTTACTATTGTTGGTGAATTTTCCTTATAAACAAATCTATACTTAATGTTTTTAGGAAGATTATTTTTTATATCATTCAAATAGTCCTTTTTTTCTCCAATCATGGATATTACTGTAATTTTTTTTGAAAGTTCAGACAAATTTCTTGCAATATTTAGAACACCACCAAGATATTGATCTTGTTTTACTTCTTTTAAAACTAACATTGGCTCTTTACCTGATTTTCCAATAGCTTCACAGAAAGAGTATTGATCAATTATTGTTTCTCCAATAACTAATATTTTTAATTTACTAAAATCATCTATAATTCTTTTTATTTTAGTAAAATCTGAAGATTTGTTAATTTTTTTTATAATTTTTTTTTGCTGATGTGAGTAAAAATCTGTTGACCTATTAATCAACCTGCTAGAACTGAAAGTTAATTCTTCAGTAAAAATAACTTTTCCTTTTATTTTTTTTATTTCTCTAATTTCATTTTTGATTTCACCTGTAATATCTTCGTTTGAATTTTTATAATCCTTACCTTTGCAGTAGACATTTGGTTTAATTAATTTTATTGGATTAATAGCTGTTGCGTTATCATTTATTGCAACAAAATCTACTGTTTCTAAAGCTGCTATTGCTTCACTTCTTAAAGATTGATTAAAAACTGGTCTGCCTGGCCCTTTATTTACAAATTTATCAGCTGTTATTGTAACTACCAATTTATCTCCAAGTTTTTTAGCTTTTTCTAAATGCTTAATATGACCAATATGCAATAAATCAAAAACACCATGACAATGTACTATCTTTCTAAATTTTTTTTTTTCCTTTTGGATAATTTTAGAAAGATTTTTTAGTGAATAAATTTTATTTTTCATTTCCTAAATATTTAAACCATGTTTTAGTTGCAGATTTTATTGACTTTGGGGACCACAATGGAGCTGTTTTCCACTCATCAATTTGATCTAGCATTTTTTTTACCCCATCATTAAATTTTACTTTTGGCTTCCAGTTAAGTTGTTTTTTAATTTTTTTAATACTTGCCCAAGTTTTTTTTGGTTCTCCTGGTCTATTTGGAATTGATATTGATTTTCCACCTATTAATTTTGCAAGGTAATTTATAGACTGTGGTTTACCATTTCCTAAATTATAAACTTGTCCACTTTTTTTATTTGTTGCAGCCTTCAAAAATGCTTTGGCTACATCAGTTACGTATATAAAATCTCTAGATTGCTTTCCATCTCCAACAATAGTTAATGGTTTTTTTTTTAACTTTTGTTTAAAAAAAACTCCAAAAACAGCACCATAAGCACCTGTTGTTTTTACTCTTGGTCCATAAGCATTAAAAATTCTTATTGAATTAGCTGGTAACCTATAAACTTTATTCCAGTGAAAAACTACCTGTTCTCCTAGATACTTGCTTAAAGCATAAGGATATTTAGGGTCAATTTTTGCATTTTCGTTAGTTCTTTTATTATTTATCCCATAGCAAGATGATGAGGCTGCATAAATAAATTTTTTTACTTTTGAGTGTCTTGAAGCTTCTAAAACATTTACTGTTCCTTGGATATTTGTCCTCATATAGCTAGATGGGTTTTCAATTGATGGAACAATATCTCCTATGCCCGCAAAATGAAAAACGTATAAGGCGTTCTTGAATAATTTTTCTTTTTTTGTAATTTTATTAATATCTAAATTTTTAAATATTAAATTTTTGTTTTTTTTATGATTATCTAAATTTTCTAATCTACCACCTTTTAAATTATCAATTACAATAACGTAAAAATTTTTTTCTAATAAAAGATCAACTAAATGACTACCAATAAATCCGGCTCCACCTGTAACAATGGCAATTTTTTTTTTCACTGTTCTATATAATATTATAAAAATTTATTAATATCTAAATACCATTTTTTTTTGAAATATATAGATTTATCGTCAACAAATAAATCATAGCTAGGCTTTCCTATTATTAACTTATGATATTTTACTTTCCATTTCTTCATTTGTTTCAAGGTTATTTCATAACCATTTTTTTTTGCTTTTTTAATATTCTCCTTGTTTCTACCCATAAATCTAGAAGTAAATAATTTAATGTAATAATCTTTTTTATATAGTTCGTTAATTTTTTTTATTGCAATTTTTATTGGTTTTGCTTCATGATATTTATTACCCTCAGTCGCACATATAGTATTATCAATGTCAAAGCATAATATTTTTTTATATTTTTTTTTTGATTTAACCATAGCTCCGCACTTACCTACAACACACTTTTGCAGATTTTATATTCATTATTAATTTATATAGGTTTATACAAAAAATTGGTTTTTTTTGGAATTATCGTTTTGTACTTACCTATTAATATTTCAATTTTGTCAGCTTGTTTTGACAAAACTTCAAAAACTAAATTTGTAAAAGGTCCAGATATAAATTGACCTTTAGTAAAATTTTCAAAAGAAAAAAAATCTTGACTTAAGAATCCATCTTTATCCTCAAAATTTTTACATCTTTTTATAAAATTTTTAATTTCTTCTTGGTGATTTTTAAATCCGTCTAAAATATAATTTAAACCTTTTGCATATTTTAAATTGTTCATTATATTTTGATTACTAAATTTTGTATGGAAACAAATCAAATATCCTTCCAAAATAGATTTCTTAAATGTCTTAAATTTTTTTCTTACTAATTTATTATACCTAATCTTAGGAATAAAATATTCTGGTTCATTTACAAGAATTTCTTTAAATTTTTTTTTGAGAAAATCTAATTCGTTAGGTTTATATCTAACAATAATCCACATAATTACTCCTCTATTTCTTTTTTCAACTCATCGTATTCAATCATTTTTCTTTTCATAAAGTTAAGAGTTAAACTTGTTTTTTCAGAAATACCTTTTGGTGTTAAAATATAAACATAACTAATCTTATTTGGATTTTTTTGAAAATTTTTTATTTTTATTAATCCTTTTTCTTTTAGCGCCTTTAAACAGTAGTTTAGTTTTCCTAAACTAAATCCTAGTTCAGATGCCAACTCTCTTTGAGAACTATTTGGTTTTGATTTTATTTTTCTTAATATTTCAAAATGATCAGGGTTATTTTTCATTGTGTTCAATTATTGAACATTTATACTGTTCAATTTTTGAACGGTAAAGAAAATAATTTTTTGAATAAAATCAAGCAAAACTAATGATTTTTTTCCAAAGTTTTCTGTAATTTGGCAAGGATTTCAAATTTTTTAATTTAAATATATATATTTCTTATTTTATAATTATTATTAGCTTATATAAGCTTCAATACTCTTTTTTTATTCTATTTTAAGTTCGATATTGTGTTTTTATGTTAGAAGAAATTTATATTTATTTTATTTTATTTCTCTTAGTAATTTTACAATCGATTGCGGGAGTAGGAGTGCTCGTAGTAGGAACTCCTACCTTTTTGATTTTCAAATATGGAATAGTAGAAATACTATCTATGTTGCTTCCCATTTCAATATTAACTAGTTTTACAAATTTGCTAATTTTTTTATTTTATAAAGAAAATAATCATTTATCAATAGATAAGGAGTATAAAATATTATTCTACTCTCTTTGCTTTCCATCAATAATAATAGGTCTAATTATTCTTAAAAATTTTGAAAATTATTTTAACTTTGGGTATTTAGTTTCCCTCATAATTTTTTTTTCTATTTTATTAACAAATTACAAAAAATTTTTTTCTATAATAAATAAGAAAATAAAAATTATTTTTTTAGTTTTTACTGGAATAATACATGGACTTACAAATGCCGGAGGAACTTTGCTATCTCTTTTTTTATCATCCTATTTAAACAAAGATCAATCAAGATATAATATAACTTACTTCTATTTTTTTTTAGCAACATTTCAATATATTATTTTTTATATAGTCTTTGAAAAAAAACTATATAGTTTTGATATTTTTTTATTAATACCAATTATATTACTTGGAGTTAGTATTGGTAATTTTGTTGCAATTTATTTCAAAAATACAAGTTTTAGAGTTTTAATTAATCTTCTAAGTTTAATAGTTTGTTTTGTTTTATTAATTAAAAGTTAATTTCATTTAAAATTTTTTTCAGTGCATAAATCAAGCCAATTGAGCTATTAGTACTGGTCAGCTACATGCGTTACCGCACTTCCACACCCAGCCTATCAACGTG
>MDTA01037788.1_pt1 | contig 26405 bp, 21 predicted proteins | sample 811151 | NCBI WGS metagenome assembly MDTA01 (sample SAMN05326648, study PRJNA326480) | marine metagenome | isolation source: seawater | place: Indian Ocean: South | collected 2010 | reverse complement strand
TTTCTTTTAGTTTTTTATAAATATTTTCTTTTGATTTCCAACCATATTTTTTAGCTAGGCTAGTATTTAATAATTTTCTACTAACTCCATTAAGATCTTTTTTAATATTTTTAATTTTAAGATTTGATCCTGATATTTTTATAAGCATATTAGCATATTGATTTATGCTTCTTTCAAAACCTGAGCCGATATTTATTAAACTTTCTTTTGTTTCTTTGTTTAAGAAATAAATTACTGCATCCGCAAGATCATCAACATGCATAATTTCTCTTTTTGGCTTACCTGTTCCCCAAACCTCTATAAAACTTTTTCTTTTTTTTATTGCAGTATGAATTTTTCTAATTAATGCAGGAATAAAGTGCGAATTTAGTAAATTATAATTATCATTTTTTCCAAAGATATTGGTTGGCATCAAACAAATATAATTCTTTTTGTATTGTTCATTCAGAGACTGACAATATTTAATGCCTGAAATTTTAGCTATAGCATAGGCATCATTAGTTTTTTCAAGCGGCCCTGTTAGTAGATAACTTTCCTTTATAGGCTGTTTAGATTTTGCAGGATAAATACAACTTGATCCAAGAAATACTAGTCTTTCAACTTTTTCTTTAAATGCTGCATTTATTAGATTATTTTGAATTGTCATATTTTCATAAATGAAATCTGCTTTAAATGTTTTATTCGCATTGACACCTCCGACTTTAGCTGCACAAATTATTATTGCCTTAGGTTTTGTCTTTTGAATAAATTTTGAAACTTTGTCTTGATTTAAAAGATTCAGTTTTTTTTTTGATGCTGTTATTATTTTTTGATATCCCTCATTTTTTAGTTTTTTAAATACAGAATTCCCAACTAGACCTTTATGACCTGCTAAAAAAATTTTATCTTTTTTCCCAATATGAAGTTTTGATTTTATCATAAATAATTCTTTAAAAAAATGACTGTTAATTTTTCTCTTAAAAATTAAATTAACTATTTTTAAACAAGTTATACTTTAATATAGAATATATCGCTCTAAAACCGTCAAAGTAAACAATTTTTTTTCCCTCGGCATGTGTCCTGCCATAGTAATCAATTGGAACTTCTTTGATTTTAATTCCTAGTCTAGAAACTTTGGCTGTAATTTCAGGACAAAAACAGAAACCATCTTCATATAATGTAATTTTTTTTAAAACATCTGAGGAAAATACTTTATAGCATGTATGACAATCACTTATAAATTGTTTATTTAATATATTTGACAAAAAAGTTAGAAACCAATTAGCAAAATATCTTATAATAAAATCAAATGTTTTGGGTCTTGTTCTATTTCCTCCTGGCATAACTCTTGATCCATAAACAACTTTGGCATTTTTTTGTTTTATAGGCTCGATCAAATTTAAAAAATTTTCAGGATTATACTCCAAGTCAGCATCTTGTATTATAATTATTTCACCTGTGGAATGTTTTATACCTTCTCTACAAGAAAAACCTTTGCCTCTGTTTTTTTTATTTGTAATTAGCTTTGTGTATAGAGACTTGCAATCATTATTTAAAATATTTAATGTTTGATCATTTGATTGATCATTAATAACGATAATCTCTTTTTCGATATTTTTGACATTGTTTACTCTCTTTAAAATTTCAAAAATATATTTTTCTTCATTATAAACAGGTATTATTATTGAAACTAACATTAATTAATTTTCATTGTTTTTGGAATGAAATAAATGTTTCTTATTGATAGAAAATTTTCTTTATTTGTCCTAGATATTTTTTTTTGATTAATTTTTGTAGGAAGTTTTATCATTTTATTTTGTTTTAAATTATATGTATATGGCAAATATCCTTTTAAAATATACTTAATATTATTAAAGTACTCAATATTATATTCAATTAAAAATATTGGTTTATATTTTTTTATTGTTTTTTTCATGCCCAATAAAACATATTCATCAAAACCTTCAGTATCTATTTTGATAAAGTGTGGTTTAATATTTAGTTTTAAATCATCAAATTTACGACATATAATTTTTTTTTTTTTTATTTCCAAATTTTTAAGTAAAGATGGAAAAGTAATCTTTATACTGTTTAATAAATACTTTTTATCAAAACTACAAAAATAATGAATACAACTAGAATCATAATAAGGCATATACATAATTTTTGAATTATTTACATTTCCCAGAGCAATATTTTTTAAATAAATATTATTATCGTTCTTAAGATTTTTTTTTAAAAAGTTTTCATATAAAAAAAAATTTGGTTCAAAAGCGTATATTTTATTCTTAAAACCCAATCTTCGAAAACCTAACGATGATATTCCTAAGCTGGCGCCTATATCTAATATCACCTTATTTGTATTATTTTTGCACAATAATTGCATTCCATAATAATCTTTCTCATGGGGTAGTAAAAATTTAAACAGATGAATATTATTATAAATTAATAAATTAATTTTATAATTGCTTTCAATATATCTTATAAACTTATATTTTATTTCATCGAAATATTTAAAAAACATATGGCAAAATTTTTAAAAAAAGCATCATAATTGAAGTAATTTGAATGGTTGAAATTTTTTTTTATAGTTACTTGATATCATTGCATATTTATATATGTGGATATTTATTTTACTATATTATTATTGACAAAAAAATTAGGGAAAGTGACAATATATTCGAATTCCTTTTTTTTGGTATATTTCTAATAGGATTTATATCGCTGTTTTTAAATTTTTTTGTAAGTTTAAATAAATTTATTAATTTAATTATTTTTTTTTCACCTTTTGTTTTATTCTTATTAATATTTAACAAAAACTTTTTAAAAAAGATTTTGGTATTATCGATTCCCATTTCGTTACTCCTATTATTAACAATGTCTTATGATGGAACGTATCGACCAGATGCTGGATCATATCATCTACCTTACATAAGTATTCTCAATGAACATAAAATATTAATTGGAATTAGTAATATTCATTTTAGATTTGGACATACATCAATAATTCAATATGTTTCATCAATATATAATAATTATATTTTTGGTGAGCAAGGTATCACAGTACCCATAGGTTTAATATTTTGTAATTTCATAGGATATTGTATTTATGAGCTATTCAATCGAAAGAATAATTATTTACAAAAAATATTAATATTTAGTTTAGTTTCGTTCGTTTTCTTTAGAGTAAACCGATATAGTGATTTTGGGAATGATGCTCCAGCAAATTTATTATTTTTTTATCTTATAATAGAAAGTGTTAAAGGAACGGATGCTATAATAAAATTAAAAAAAACGATATTAGCATCTACATTTATTTTTCTAAATAAAGTCACACTTTTGCTAGGATTTTTAATACCTCTATTTTATATTTTTAGAAATTTAAAAATAAAATTCTTATTAAATAAAGTTAGTATTTTTTCATTAATATTTTTATCTCTTTATTTTGGTAAAAATATTTTAGTTTCAGGTTGTTTGATGTTTCCAATTGAGCAAACTTGTATAGAAAAAGTATTTTGGTATGACAAAAATAGTGATCGCGGAAGCAATGCCATTAATACAAGGTTAGAAAATGAGGCTTGGACAAAAGGGTGGATGAACCAAAAAGGTCAAAAAAAATCTCACGAGGATTACTTAAAAAATTATAATTGGTTAGAAATATGGATAAGTTCAGAAGGAAAAAAAATTATTGATAAACTTCTTCCGTATTCCATATTCACCATAATTTTATTAATTAGTCTTTTAATATATGAAAAGAAAAATAAAAATATAATAAAAAATAAACCAAATCTAAGTATTGATTTTTATTTATGTTTAGTTGTTTCAATTGTTGGATCAATATTATGGTTTTTGAAATTTCCTGTGTTTAGGTATGGTTATAGTTATTTAATTACATTTCTTGCCATATTAATTGTTACGTGTATTAAAAATTTTAGTTTTTTTTTAAATGAAAGGAAAACTATTAAATATTTTAGAATTACTATTATTGTAATGTTCGTGGGCATTAGTTTGAAGAATATAAACAGAATATATCAGGGTATTAATAATAATATTGTTGCCTGGCCAAATATATATAACAGTGAATTGGTTTTTAAAAAAAATGAAAATATAGAGGTCAAAAAAGGTAATAAAATAATATTTTATAAATCAAACAAAGGTGAGTGTTATTTTAGTAAAAGTCCTTGTACACACTTTTATAATGGTAAAGATTTTAATTTAAATGAAATAAATGTTAAAAATATAAGAGGATATAAAATATATTTTTTTAATTAAAATTAATAACTCTGATGAGAAGTAACAATATTTCAAAAAAATATAATATAATATTTCTATCTAATGCAATTGCCGGTATTGCAAGTTTTCAAAGTAATCTGATAAATTATTTTTCTAAAAAAAAAATTAATACAATTCTTATAGATGCAAATAATGAAACAGTCATAAATTTAAATTCTAAACTCTTCAATAAGTTTTATAAATGTAATATTTTAAAAGAATTTTTTAAAACACTTAAAATTTTGAGAAAAATAAACAAAATAGATAAAAAAAAAGAAAATATATTTATAATAAGCAATACAACAGTACACGCCCTATATTTTTTATTAATAAAATTATTTTTTCGAAATTCAAAATTTATTGTTGTCTATCATAGTCATATATATAGCTTAAATTTTATTCAATTATCTGCGGGGATGATAAGTTCGTTGCTATCATTATTTAGTTTTTACAGCATTTATGTTTCAAAATTTACAAAAAAATGGTGGAATATATATTTTCCTTTGACAAAATTAGGCAATCAAAAAGTGATATATAATTATATAGAAGTACCAAAAAAAATTCGAAAAAAAAATCTTAAAAGTTTAAAAATTGGTTTCATAGGAAGGTTTGAAAAAGAAAAAGGAATTAATCAATTCTTAAAAATAGCAAATAATTTAAGTAATAAAAATTTAAAATTTTTTGTTTTTGGAGATGGATCAATCAAAATTAAAAAAAATCAAAATAAAAATATTAAGATTTTTAGATGGACAAAAAAAGAATTTATGTATCAAAAGATAGATGTTTTGTTTGTAACAAGTAAAATAGAGAATTGTCCATTAAGCGTGATAGAAGCAAAGAGTTATGGAATACCTACAGTTACAATTTCAAAAGGTGGAATTAAAGAAATAATCAGAAATAGAAGAGATGGTTTGATTTTGAACAAAAAATCATCTTTAGAAGAAATTAAAAATAAAATCTTAAGTTTAAAAAAAAATTATAATTTTTATAAAAAAAATTGTTTAGAAAATTCGACTAATTTCGAACTGGATAATTACATAAAATTTTTAAAACTTTTTTAATTTGATTTAATTTAAAGAAAATTTATTAAAAATTTTAATTTTTTTAAACATGTAAAGAATATCAAAATACCCATTTAATATTGAAAGTGTCATTTTTTTGTCATAACTCAACAAAAAATTATCTCTAAAGATTAAATTATGTTGCAAATTAAATTTGTTGTTTTCACCACGAATTCCCAAAAAAATGAATTTGTATTTTTTTTTTGCAAAAATATATGAGTTTTTATTTACATCATCTAATTTTCCAAACGGAAATGAAAAAAATTTATGCTTTAATATTAAATTTTCAAAAGTATTACTTGTAAAACCTAATATTTCATATTTTAATTTACTTTTGGTTCCACATTTTGATAACTCAATATGATTCCTAGTATGGTAACCAATAACATGTCCATTCTTACTTAATTTTAAAACATTACCTAAATCCATATTATTTTTTTTGTAAGTTTCGCTTTCATATTTATTTATCTTTAGTTGTTTTTTAATAAACTTTAGGCTTTCTTTTTTATTTTTTGAAATCATAAAATTATAAGGGATGAAAAATGCAGCTTTTATTTTATACTTGGAGAGGATTTTCCTTTCAATAACATAATTAGAAAAAAAACCATCATCGAAAGTTAAAATGACATTTTTTCCTTTTATTTTTTTTTTTCTTAAATGAAGAAGGTCATTAGGATGTAAAAAATTCCATCCATCATTTTTAATTAATTTAATTTGTTGCTCGAAAGATTTAAATTCTTTTTTTTTAATGTCATGGTACATCAATACTCTTAGAGTATTTTTATTATTTAAATTCAACAGTTTACTTAATTTATAAATAAAATATGTTAAGCTTGAAAAAATATAATGAAAAAAATTCATAATTTAAAAGTTTTTTTAGATTTTTATTGTAAAAAAAACAATGATAATATTTTTTATTTATCAGAGAATAAAAGTAATGAAATTACTTATTCTCAACTGTTAAAAGTATTAAAAAACTTTAATTTTTTATTAGAAAAATATAATATTAAAAAAAATCAAAAAATTTTAGTAATATTAGATAATTCTCTTGAATTGTTAATTATATTTCTTTCAATATTATATAATAATAGAGTTTTTATCCCAATAAATCCAAATAGTGGAAAAAGTGAAATTAATTACATAATAAAAAAAACAAAACCTAGTTTTATTATAACAAGTCCAAATTTTAAAAATAGAATAAATGATTTTAAAAAAATAAAAAATTTAATAATAAATAAAAATAATTTTTTTAAGATTTTATTTTCTAATGAAATTTTAAATAAAAAACAAAAATCTGATAAAAATAAAAATAATATAGCTCAAATCCTTTTTACTTCTGGTTCGACAGGAAATCCTAAAGGAGTTGTTTTGACACATTCCTCAATGATTGCTAATCTTTTTGATATTCATGACCAGCTAAGAATAAAAGAAGATAGACCTAGATTTTTATCAGTAACTCCTCTTTATCACAATAATGGTCAATTTATTCCAACACTACTTCCTTTTATTCTAGGCGGAAGTACTTTAACGATAAGCCCTGAAACAAGCTTAATTAATTTTTGGCCAACTTGTATAAAATTTAAGATTAATTATTCTTCCGTAATGGCAACTCATATTAATTATTTTAATTCTCAAAAAAAAATTAAAAATCATCAAATAAGATCATTATTTTGTGGTGGTGCAAAACTTGATAAGTTTTCTCAAATTAAATTTGAAAGGAAATTTGAAACTAAAATTTTATGTAACTATGGTTTAACTGAAACATCATCTATCGCCAGTACAGAAACATTACATGATAAAAAATATTTTTATGGATCAGTTGGCAAGGCACTAAAGGGAAATAAGATAATAATCAAAAATAAAATAGGAAAATATGGAGAAATTTGGATTAAGGGAGGAAATATCTTCCGAAATTATTACGGAGATAATGCACTGACTAATTTAAAAAAAAAAAATCAATGGTTGCAAACTGGTGATTTGGGATATTTTAACAAAAAGAAATATTTATTCATAAAAGACAGATTGGATAATATGATTATTGTCTCAGGAGAAAATATATATCCAATTGAAATTGAGCAATATACAAATAACTTAAAAGGAATAAAGTTGGGAATTGTAAGTTCAATACCAGACAAAATTACACAAAATAAACTAATTTTTATTTACGAGAGTAAAAAAAAGCTTGATTACAAAAATTTTTATAATTATTTGAAACATAAAATATCGAGATTTAAAATACCTAAAATAATTTTAAATGTAAATGAATTGGAGATTAAAGAAATACCTAAAGCTCCAAACAAAAAAATTTTAAGAAAAAAAATTAGAGTGCTCTTAAAAACTAAATTATTTAAAGAAAGATAAAAATTTTTTTAAACTAATATTCGAAAAATTTTCTGAAATATTAGGAATATATTTTTTTTTTACAATTATTTGAACTTGGGCAACTAATTTCACAAATTCAAAAGAGTCTATATTTAACACTTGAAAGATTTTAGTATCTAAACTAATTTTTTTTTTATACCTACTTTTTATAAACTTAAGTATTTTTTCTTCCTTATTCATTTTTTTATAAGTAATATATTATTTATGATAATAACCAAACTTAATATTAGTTTTTACAAAAAAATTAAAAAGTTAATAAATAAAAATGGTTTTGAAATTCCCAAGTATTATTTTTGGACGAAACTTTGGAAAAATGATAAAAAAATAGATATAGGTGATGGAATTTTTTTTAAAGATAAACTTGTTGGATATCATTCATATTTTGAAAAAAAATTAGTATATAACAAAAAAGTTTATAAAATATTAGTTAGTTCAAATTGGAATGTAAGCAAAAAGTATAGAAATTATTCAATATTTTTAATAAACAAATTTTTCGGTGAGAAAAACGTAATCTTATTAACCACTACAGCAAACTTTAAAGTTTCAGAGATTTGGAAATCTTTAGGAGCTAAAGAAATTAATAACTACGGTTCGAGGAAAATCTATTTTAAAATTTTAAATAATGAAAATTTTATAAATATAATAATAAAAAAAAAAGGTTACAATTTATTGTATTTATTAAAGCCATTTTTAGTATTTCTCTTATTCACATATCAAGTATTAGTAAACTTTAAAAAAAAAGAAAAAAAACTTAATTACAAAATTCAAAAAAATACAGATGAAGATATTGAAAGTTTTAATGTTAAGTACGAAAAGAATTGTAAATTTCCAATTGAAAAAAGATCTGGAAGTGAAATTTCAAATTATTTAAATATTATAAAACATAATAAAGAAATTTTTGTAATTAAAATTTACAAAAAAAATAAATTTGTTGGATATTCTATATTAGTTAAAGAAAAGATAAAAAAATTAAAAATTTTTAGAATGTATTTGGCTGAAATTAGGTTGGAAAATTCAAATCAAAATACAGTTAATGAAATTTTTGAATATTTATCAGAATTTTCAAAAAAAAAAATTGTGCTTTAATTGAATATAGAAATTTAAAAATAAGTATTTTATCGAAATTATACAAAAAAAACTATTTTTTAAGACATATTGAAAATAATCCATATCTAATAAAAATAAACTCAGCTTTAGACAAAAAAGTAAACGAAAGTATTAGGAAAAACTGGGAGACTTCTTTTTTGGATGGAGACTGTCTGCTATGAGATACTTAATCAAAAAAATTTCTATTATACATATTATAAAAGCTCCATTTATATAACCAGCTCCTCTAAAAAGCTGAGTTACAAAAAGAGATATAAAAAATATTTCATATTCGGTTATTTTTCTATTCTTTATAAAATTAAAAAATAAAATTATAAAAAAAATATTTAAATATCCAAATTCTATTGTTAATTTAAAAATGTTCCCTAAAGAGTCTTCTCTATTTAAGACCCAAACTAAACTATTTAAATTACGCAGTTTCCCTTTATATAAAATTGTATCTGGAACTCCTACACAAATTCCTTTTGAATATGCATCAAAGTATTTACATTGAGGATTATTTTTTCTTATATTATTGATATAATCATTTACTGCCTTTTTTGAGCCACCATAACCCCACCCTAAAGGTTTGGTCTGAAGAGTTTTAAGAGATATTATTATTGATCTTTCATAAATATTAGATGTAAGTTCTCCACTTTTGCGAGATTTATGTTCATTTTTTTGAATATCATTAAAATTAATGTCAGATAGCTTTTTTGAGCAATCATCGCTGATAGAGTATAGAAAACAAAAAAGAGATAAACTTATTATTAAAAAAATCTTAAAATATTTATCTTTTACAAATATTAAAAAGATTACAGAACAAAGTATATATCCTAAAATAAAGGTAGTACTTAAATTTAAAATATTAATTATCACACTTGAAATAGTGAGAAATAAAAGAAATACATCTCTTGTTTTGATATAGATGTAACTTGCCGAAAGTATAGCGCCAATATTCATCATCGCTAAATGTGAGTTTTCAGAAAAAATTCCTTTTGACAATGATAGCTTTAAAAAAAAGGGGAAAAATGAATAAAAATTTTCGCTGCACGAACCTACATCTACAATTTGCCTATTTATGATAGAAAATAAAATCAATGAAATAAAAAATAATTTTAAAATATTAGCGAAATTATTTAATAACAAGTTCCTATAAATTAAAAATGAAAATATAATTATGCACATAAAAACTATGCTTAAAAAGTCATTTAAATTAATTTGGGTAATATTGATTAGATTTATTAAAAAGTAATGAGAAATCAAAAATAACGGAATAAGTAAATAATATTTAATTCTTAACCTCAAAAGAATATTTTTTTCAAATAGGGCAAATAAAAATGGTATTATAACAAAATATCTCATCATCAAAATATCAGAAAAATTCATACTCCAAAAAAAAATATAAAGAGTAAAAGATAAAATAATTAATTTGTTTTTAATGTTTAAGATTATATTCATTTTTGATATTTAAAAAGAAACCCAAATGTAAAAAAATAAAACTAGAGTTATAATTATTAAAGAAATTACCTGTTGTTGTTAACGGCCACAAAATTACAATTAATCCAGTGAGTAAAATAATATATTTCTTGAAAAGTATCTGGTTACTTTTTTTTTTAAAGAAAAGAAAAAATATTGATTTGAAGTAATTAATTAAGCAAAATATGAATGCTGCAAATATAAAACTAAAACCAATTAATCCTAACTCAGTAAGAAATTGCAGATAATAATTATGAGGATGAGTAGAACAAAAATCAAATCTTCTAATTGTTTCTAATTCTTGTTTAAAATCACTATTATTAAATTTGCAAGTTTTTCTGAATGATTTTACTCCAGAACCTAAAAGTTTGTTTTTTAAATAATTTTCATAAGCAGAGTTAAATAATCCAATATGTTCAGGAAATAAAATTGTTTTTTTATCTTTTTTTAATATTAAGTGATCTTTTAGTTGAATAACATATCTATCGTAAATTATTTTATTAGAATTAATTATAATAATGCTAAAAATTAAAAATGAGAAAATTATTAAAGTAAATTTTTTAATTGAAAAAATAAAAGGCATAACCAAAATACAAAATAAGATACTCACAAAAAATGCTGCCCTCTCTCCACTCAGAAATATCAGAGGAATTATAAAAATTATAATTATTGAGTTAAAAATTCTTATTTTTTTAAAATTAATATTTTGATAATAAAAATAAATAATTATAGGTAAAAATTTTGATAAAAAAGAACCTAAGATTAGTTCATCATGAAAAAAACTTGACAATCTATCAGGTCTTATTTTTTCGAGCCCAATTATATTTTTTCCAAATATAAATTGAAAATAACCATCAAAAATAATAATTGATAAAACGATTATTAATGAAACGTTAAATTTTTCTAAAAATGTTTTATAATGTTTACAAATAAAAATAAAAACAAAAGTAAAAATAATAAATCTAAAAAAAGTAATACTTGGTTTAAGAGTCAAATTCTTATATTCAGAAAAAATTGAGTTTAATAATACATATGCCCAAAAAATTAAGAGTAAGTTTAAAAATTTATTGCTATAGTGAAATTTTCTATTGAGCACTAAAATGACTATTAAATATGATAAAGCTGATAAACTTATTAACAAATCTGTTAAAAAAGGACCGGTTACCTGGGCAAAAGGTATTAGCATTACTAAAACAGATAGAAAAATGGTGAAACTGTTAATATAACTGAACTTGTTAGCAAACATTAAATGAATTATTTATACTTTTTTCTTCTTAATATTCTTTTAATTATCTGTATTAACTATGTCCAATATAAATTGAATTTTTTATTAGATTTAAGGCTTAGTCATAAAATCAAAAGTGTCTCAAAAGTACCATTATCCGGAGGAATTTATATTCTATTGTCTTTAGCAATAAGCAATTATATTTATGATCAAAAAATTGCAGATAATTTAATATTTGTTCTAATTACATTTTTTGTTTTAGGATTTTATTCGGATACTAAACCAAATTTTACTCCTGTCTTGAGGTTAATAATACAGTTAGTTTTAATAATTTCTCTCATTTATTTTTGTGAATTAAAAATTGAAGAAACTAAAATTTTCTTTATAGATAATTTTTTATCTAATATTTTATTTAACATAATATTTACTTCGTTATGTGTAATTGTATTACTTAATGGTTCAAACTTTATCGATGGAGTAAATACTAATCTTATAGGCTATTTTATTATAGTTTTATTTTTAATTTCTAATTTTGATTATAAATTTGATTTATATTTTATCATAATAATTTTATTTACCTTCTACATATTTAATTTTTTTGGAAAGTGCTTTTTAGGAGATAACGGTGTTTATGTTTTATCGATTGTGATGAGCTATATTATCATAGATATAATTAATATAAACGCAATTAATCCAATATTAGTAATTAATCTTTTGTGGTATCCAGCATTTGAAAACCTCTTTTCTATAGTTCGTAGATTTATAGGTAATGATAAAATTGATGAAGCCGATAAAAAACATTTACATAGTCTATTATACCGAATTTTATCAAAGTTAAATTTTGGGAAGCTATCAAACTCCTCAACAGGAATAATTATTAATATTTTTAATTTTATCTCCTTATATTCTAGTATGAAATTTTTAAATAATAATCAGATGTTAATTGCAATTTTGATTATGAATATTTTCATATATCTTATAGTTTATTTTAAGTTGATAAATATTTTATCAAATCGATCAGTCTCTAAAAAGTAAATTAATAATATACATAGAGAAATTGAAGAAGCAAAAAGATATGTGTCTTTAGGTGCATAACCAAAGCTAAAAATTCTATTTGCAATTAAATGAGATACAAAAGAAACAAAAAATAAATTATTTTTAGATAAATTAAAAATAATTTTTTCAAAGTATATAAAAAATAAAACTAAAAAAAATAAAGAAAAGAGCAAAAAAGGAATACTTCCTGAATAATATAAAAATGAAAAAAGACCAGGTAAGGTATTTCCCTTAACGAAAGTTTTACCTGAATAAAAAGTCGGTTTTTTATACTCTAAATTAAAATTATTTTCATAAAAAGTATTTCCAAATTTGCTTTTTTTTTCAGAAAAAGACTCAAAAAAAAGCTTAAAGCTTAGCTTATCAGATCGTGATACATTAATTAAAGAGTCAATTCCAACCCATCTATTTATAATTATAAAAGAAGTTATTTTTTTTGAGTCAGCTTTTTTTGCTTCGGTTAATACTTCATTAATTTGAAAATTAAATTTATCAGAATTTTCAAAATTTTTTTTCTTATCGGATATTAAAATGTCTTTCTCATTTGAATTGAGTTTTTCATATTCAATTTTAACTTGATCTTTTAAAGAATAAATATGAAATGCTCTAGACTTATTAGATAAGTAGATTGAAACTACTGAGAATGATATAAATAATAAAATTATTACAAAAAAACTTGTAAATCCTTTAGTTTTTTGCTCCTCGTAAAATATAAAAGCATAAACAAATGGTAGGCCAAATAAAAGTAGTGACCTACTTAACATCGATGTATTAGAGATAAATAATTCAAAAAATGCCATTAAATAGAATAAAATAAGAAATTTACCGCCTTTTTTTGTCTCTTTATTCAAGAAGTAACAGCTAAACGTTGTCAAACCAAATAATAACAACCATTTAATAAAATTTGTTGATAAAAAATTATAATCATTTTCAAATATTAAACCCTTAATATAAATTTTATTAGAAAAGTTAAGGTAGCCATTAAAAGAAACAGAAATAATAAATAATATTATAATATAAATTTTGAACCTAGAATAAAATTTATAAATTAAATTAATTTTTGAGTATGAGTCATACTTATTATAAGTAAAATATTTTGAAAATAAATTTGCAAGTATAATAGTTAAAAATATATATATTGAAATAATAAGAACATTATCAATATTATTTGATACCATCATTCCTGAATCAAAAATATAACCATCGTTAAATATTAAACTTAAATTAAATTTAAACCAAAATCCCATGAAAATATAAAATGCTAAAAAAAAAGAAAAAAATGATGATAAATAATTTGTTAGATTGTAAACTAATAATATTAAAATCAAGTTATAAACCATAAATAATACTTTAGAACCCTCATAAAATTTTAAAGTGTAAATAGAGAAAAATACACAAAATATTAAAGAAATATACCTAACTCTGTTTATAATTTGGGACATAATTTATAGAATATACAAAATAAGAGATTACTGCAGATAGTAAATATGCATATGAAATTGCCTCTATTCCGTTGTAATAATTTAAAACAATAATTAATGGAAATATTGAAATGCTGTATAAAATATCTCTTTTGAAAACTTGATTTCTTAAGTAAAAAAATTTGAATAGAGCTTGATGCCTTTTTCTTAAGGATTTAATCATTATTATTGTACCAGCAAATGATAAAACGATTGTATTTAATGTAAAAATATCAATTAAATAAATATTATTTTTTAAGTATATATAAAACACACCTATAAAAAATATTGATATCAAATAAACAATATTTTCATATTTGGAAAATAAAGTATCTAATCGCTTTTGCCTTAATATTGTTTGGCCTAAGATATTATTATAAAATGTTCCTGGGAAAGAAGCTATGGAAAAGATAGCAAAAATTATTCCTGCTATTTCCTTAGAGGAAAAAAATAAGATTGAATATCTCCAAAATAAAACTGATGTTGTGTTAGATAATGTTGATAAAAAAGGAAATATGTTTTTATATAATCCGCTTAAGTTTTGTTTTAATTTTAAGGCTATAATTAAATTGAAAAAATAATTAATGAAAAAAACGTGAAAAATAAAATAAGAAATTATAATCGATGCAAAATCAAATCTATCAGATAATATATTTATAGTTAATATAAAATAAAATATAATTGAACACAGAATAAATATTGAGAGAAAAAATTTAAGATTTTTTTTTTCAATAAATACCAAGGTAATTTCATTAGTCCATGATAATAATACCAGTGCTATTAATACTAAGTGAAAATTTTGTTCGATAAAATTTATATTTGAAAAAAAAACAATAAAAAAAAGCAAGATTAACGTGGAGATTAATGTTCTAAATGAAATAATATTTATAAATAATTCGTCATTTTTTTCATTTAAAAGTATCGCTCTACTATTTGATGAAAAAACTTGCGTAAAATATATTATTGTGCCTTCAATAATAGCGATTTCAGCAGAAATTGAAGGGTTAATTAGGGCATATATTACGACCAAAAAAGGAACAAGGAATGAATTCAATCCATTAGCGAAAGATACGTTAAAAAGATCTACTCCTGCTGTAATACTTTTTAGCTTACTGAATTTTTGAGTGAGAGCCTCATAACTACTTTTAGACTTTTCAATATTATATATTTTTTTAAATTTATTTTTTACTCTTTCTCTTGCTGAATAATCTTGTTTAAAATTATCTGTAATACTTTTCATTTTTTTTGATATCAAATCCTTTTTTGGCTCTGTAAAATAAATTAGTTTAGAAATCTTATTTGGATATTTTATATTATTATTTACTAAGCTTTTGGTTCCAACACTTAAAGCTTCTAGCACGCTTAAACTTAAAATTTCGGACTTAGACATTAGAATATTAAGATAATTTTCTGACATTTTTTTAAACTTTTCCTTTTTGTCAAAAATTGGTTTTTTTATAAAAATGTTTTTATTTTTGTATAAAGTTTTAATTAAATTTTTTATTTTTTCCTTATATTTTAAATCATCATCAATTCCATAAATTAGAAGTTTCCATTTTTCACCAAGATCAGCATCATGAAACGAATTAATTATTAAATCTAAATTTTTATGTTCGCTAAATCTTCCATAATATGAAATATTTTTTTTTAAATTTCTTTCTACTTTGAATGTTGAGTTAAATGGGTTTGGTATAATATGAATATTTTTTGTATTAAAATATTTATATATTGATTTTTTTTCTTCTGTGGTCACAGCAATAAAGATAGCTTGTTTAAGTAAAATTTTATAAATCATTATTATCATGAGCTTAAAAAAATAATTTATTTTAGATTTGGTTCTAATGGCTTCATCTAATAACATTCCATGTGGTTGAATAATTAATGGGATACCAAGCTGAATAGATGTAAATATGAAAAATATATGGATAGGTCTCCACAATCCATGTATGTGGACAATATCTGGTTTATTGAAATTTAGAAAATTATATACTTCAGATTTAAATTTAAAAATATTTTTGAATATCTTAATACCAACAATACCTTTTTCAAATCTTGCATTTTTAAATGGATATGGAGTTACAATTTTTGAAGACTGAAAATTTTTATATGAAAGTAAAATTTTGGTAATAGTTACAATACTATTATTTTTATCTGATATCTCCTCTACAACATGAAAAATTTTCATCTTGATATTGTCCAGTTTTCAATAACTAAAAAATCCATTTTTGTTCTAATAAAACAATCTATTGCCTCTTCTGGGCTGCATACTATTGGCTCATTTTCATTGAACGAAGTATTTAATAAAACTGGAATACCAGTGAGTTCTTTGAATTTACTAATCAAATTATAAAATTCTAAATTTTCGTCCTGCTTTACAGTTTGTACTCTACAAGTATTATCGACATGGACGACAGCTGGTATTTGCTCTTTTGCAACAGGTTTTGCATCAACAACATTAAGCATATAAGGAGAATGATAATTTAAATCAAAATATTTTTCCTTATCTTCATAAATAACTGATGGGGCAAAAGGTCTAAACCTTTCTCTTAATTTAATCTTTAGGTTTAAAATATCTTGAATATTTTTATTTTTAGGATTGGCAAGTATTGATCTATTACCAAGTGCACGCGGACCCCACTCTAATCTTCCTTTAAACCATCCAATTACCAAATCATTTGCTAATTTTTCTGCCGTAATTTTGTATATTTGCTCACTTGATTTTTTACTAATTTCAAAATTTTTCAGATCTTTTCTTTGCTCTATTATTTTTTGTATTTTATGATTTGAAAATTCTGGTCCCAAGTAAACTGAATTTTTATTAAGATCTACCCTTCCATATTTTGAATTTACATAAAGTGCTGCACCAACAGATCCTCCACCGTCTCCTGCATTTGGCTGTATATAAATATTTTTAAATTTTGTTTCTTTCTTTATTAAACCGTTTAGCTTTGAGTTAAATGCACATCCTCCAGCTAAACATAAATTTGGATTATTCTTATAATTGTATAAATTATTCAAAATTTTAATTACTATTTTTTCAAATTTTTTTTGCATTGAGGAGGCTATATCCATGTGTTTTTGGGTTATATTCTCATTTGGACTTCTTGGATTTCCAAATAATTTAATAAATTTATCACTATATAAATCGTTAAATTTTGGTTTTCCATCCACAAAAGAATATTTAAAATTCTTATCTGAATGATGTTTAAAATATTCCAAATTCAGTTTAAAATAATCTTTATTACTAAAACTTAAAATTTCAGAAAATTCCTTTTCAAATTTAGGGTTTCCATATGACGCTAGTCCCATCACTTTATATTCATCTCCATAATTTTTAAAACCTAAAAATTGAGTAGTTGCTTGATAAAAAATACCTAACGAGTGTGGAAATAAAACTTTATTTATACTGTTTATACTTCTGCCATTACACTCAAAAGACTCCATGCTAGAGAAATCTCCAAATCCATCTATTGTTAAACCTAAACAAGAATCAAAATTTGATAAAAAATATGAAGAAGCAAGATGACTTGTGTGATGTTCAACATTTATGATCTTCCCTTTAAAGTTATTTTTTTTTAAAAATAGCTTTAGATCATTCTTATGCTTAACTTTATTTCTTAAATTTAATATTTTATTGAATGTTGTTTTTTTAAATATATTTTTTAATGAATATTTTATTTTTCCACTCAAATTTGAACTAGGGCTATAATTTAATGCAACATAATCTATTTCTGATATTTTCAAATTTTGATTTTCAAGACAATAATTAATTGAATTAATTGGAAATCCTGAATAATGTTTTATTCTTTTAAACCTTTCTTCATCAACTGCTGCTAATAATTTTCCATCTTTCACTAAACATGCAGAGGAGTCTGGGTGATGATAATTTAGTCCTAAAATATTCAACAATCCCCCATGTGATTTGAAATATATAAAACGAATCCAATTAAAATTAATAAGTTCATAATCTACTATATTTTTAAATAATTTAAATTAGTAATCAATAATATCCTCATATTTTACATTTTTTTAATTTATTTAAATCTAAATGAAATATGTAACCATCGTAATAAATTTTATATTTTTTATCAAAGAAAGGATTTCTACCAGCTGTGTAACCAACATTTTTTTTAAATTTAAAAAGTTTACCACGACAATTTTTTAAAATATCTGTCTTTTTATTTAATTCATTGCTTGTGTATAGAATGTATTTTGGATTTTCATTTATAATATGATTTATATAATAATTAAAACCATTATCAGTTTTTGATGTATTAAATAATCGGAATTCATATGAAATAGCTTTAAATTTATATAAACCCAAAGATCTGTGAGTAGAAAGTATTACAGAATTGTCTGGAATTTCTTTATTTGCCCACTCGTAGAGTAAATAACCGTCTGTATGATTATTCATGAGTTCAATATAATAATTTTTCTTATATAGACCTTTAGCAAAATATAATGAGTAATATGCTAATATTATCAAAAAAATAATTGATCCAAATAATAATATTTTTTCAATTATCTTTGAAAAGATATTTTTATCTTTTTTAGAATAAAAGATTGAAAAAAATAGTAACCATATAAATGGTTCTAAAAAAAATCTTCCAACTGGTTGGGCAAAAATTAATGCCAATATTATAAAGCAAAAAGATATAAAAAATGTTTTTTTTATTAAATTTATTTTTAAATTAAATCCAGAAGTAAAATATAATACTGATAGACCTAAGCAGTAAGTAAGATGAGAAATATTTGGATAAGGGATAAACATCCAAAATGGTAAAAAACGATTATTTCCAGTTCCATGTTTTAAACTAATATTAAATTCATTAGATGAGTATGGATCAGTTACTGGATTAAAAAAATTATAAATAAAATCAGAATTTAGATTTAAGTATTCATAAAATTCCCTAGGAATAATAATTATGGTTATTAATATAACAGGAACTAGAAACAGAAAATAAAATTCTTTTCTTTTAATTATTTCATAAAATGCAAAAATAGAAATTAAAGTTGATGACAACAAAAATGAAAACTTGAACTGAATTGATGAAATAAGTAAAAATAAAATTAAACAATACAAATATTTTGAATTTTTATTTTGTAAATAAGGTAAGTAAAACAAACACAAAATTAATGCAAAAAAGTTTGAAACTATGGGAAATATTTGAGGTTTTGAGGTGGTTATTAAAAATATTAAAGCTGGAACTAAAAGTATTGATAAACAAACATAGAATTTTTTTTCTTCTCTAAATTTATATTTATCAGTACTAAAGTTTAAAATAAATATAATTAAAATTAATAAGCTAAAGAATTGTAATATTTGTGAAAGGTGGGTTGCACCTAAAACTATTCCAAACAAAAAAAACGACTCTCCTGCTCCAGCTAATTGACCCGTAAGCCAGTATTTTGGAAAAACTTCATTTTGAAATATCAACTGATAAAATGGAACTGTAAAGTGATAATCTAATGTATCAGGATCTGAAATCGGCAATAATGAAAGTAAAAAATAAAAGAATAAAATTAAGTAGACTAAAATTGTTTTTGATTTTTTCTTAAAAAATATTTTTTTTACAAAATCTAACGAATTTAACGGCTTAAAAAAACCAATTAATATGATTGCAATTGATATAACTTTTATAATCTCTTTATTAATTTCAAAATATAGGGATAAATTAAAAGTTATAATCGATATTAAATTAATATAGAAAAAAAAGTTAATTATTACAGGAAAAAGATCTGTTTTAATTTGTAATAAATTTCTAGTAAATATTCTGGTATTAACAGACAAATTAAAAAGTCCGTTTATGATTAATAGGGAAATAATTATTGATTGAATATAATTAAAATTCTGTATCATTTAATATTTTCAAGCCTATTATTAATTTAACATTTTAAAGAAATATAATATTTCTTCAGATTTCATTATTAAAAAATGTCATAAAATACTAATTAAGACTTTTTAAAACGATATTTATAAAGAATACATTTAGAATATTCCAATTAATATAAATAATATAGAGAAATAATTTAAAATAATTAAGTATGTCCTTTTTTAAAGTATGAATTATAAATTTATTGGTAAAAGATTTTGAGATGTCGGCAAAGGAAACCTATATATTTTATACTTATTGTTTACTCTCTTTTATTTTTGTTTTTTTGACTACAAATTATTTAAGTCTTGAAGATATTATCTATAAAGCAGGACAAATGGATGTGAAAAGCTATATGGCTATTGCATCAAATAGTCCAGAGCTCATGAACGAAAAAACGAATTTGAGCAGGCATTTAGCTCAGCGATTTTTGATACCCTACATTATTGGATTTGGAAGCAATATTTTAAATATTGAATTATTTAAATTTTTTAAGCTAATTAATTTTATTTTTATAATCATTTATTTAACTGTAATTATAGTTTATTTGAAATTAAGTTCTTTTAATTTTTGGTCATCCCTAATTTTTTATTCATTACTAACCCTAAATCCATATATAGTTAGAAGTCATTTATTTCAACCAGTTCAAATTCATGATATTATTTTTTACACAATATCAATAATCTTTACTATATGTTTATTTAGAAAAAAATATTTAGTATTGATTGGAATTAATTTTTTTTCAATATTTCTTAGGCAGACCTCAATAGCTTTTAATATAGCTATGTTTATTTACTTTATAAAAAATAAAAAAATAGTTTACTTATTAAGCCAATTAATTTTATTTTTTATTTCTTTTTATTTAATTTCTTTTTTCTCAAACTTTTATTCTGTTGAAAAATTTAAATTTAATTACGCTTATGGAATAATTAACTATGATTTTTCTAATACAGCTAGACTTTTTAAGTTTATGTTACTTCCCTTTGTAAGTTTTTTTCCATTATTTATTTTTTTTTACTCTCAAATAATTAGAAATAAAATCATAGAATTTGAAAATATATTATTACTTTTTATTTGTTTAATGATGATAGCTCAACCTATTCTAGCTGGTCCTGATGGAAGTGATAGGAATGTGGTAAGAATTACGACCCTGTGTTATCCTATCTTATTAATTGTTTTCTTTAGAATTTTTGACTTAAGCCGCTTCTTAAAAAATAGAATAGCTATAATAATATATTTAATAGGATTGCACCTTTGGTCATTGCATCCTACTTTTTCAAAAATTAAGATCTTTGATTTTCTAAGATTTAGTCTAAATTAAATCAAAAGGCTCTAAATGTAATTTTTTTTTTTCAAGGGTTTCTTTAATTAAATATAAAGTTTGAATTGAGAAAAATGTTACCCAAGAGTTTGCATGAGTTTTCAACTTTCCAAAACTGGTTTTACCCCATTTAAAAGATCCATTAAGTTTTTTATTTTTATTATTTTTAAATTGAAACTTTAGTAATTTTTGTAAAATTGTATTAATATTTTTGTTTTTTGTAAGAATTTTTTTACCACTGATTTTATGCAAAAAGAATAGCCTTAAAGTTTGTGCAAGAGCATCTGCTCTTTGATGATATATAATTCTTTCTATTAAATATAATCTTGGAGGCATGCCTTTTCTCAAAGTATTGTAAATCCATTGTGTTGCTTTTTGAGATGATCTTATGAATGTTTTGTTGTTTAAAAATTTACCAACAGACCACAATCCCTCTGCAGAATAACAGTGAGGATGTAGATTGGTTCCTCCTCTAAATGGAAAAGATAAAAATCTTCCGTTATTTTTTTGAAATTCAAGGCTTTTTTTACATATTTTATCTGCAAATCTTAAATATTTTTTTTGTTTTTTTACAGTATATAAATTAGCAAGTCCCATTGCTATTTTAGTGTGATAGCTTCCAGAAATTGTTGACCAATCTTTATCGGACTCGTAAAATTTATTTTCAGATATTTCATAAAGGGGTTTAACTGAGTATGATTTATTTACACAAGTATTCATAACCCAATTAGCACACTTAATGGCACTTCTTAATACATATTTTTTTTTTGTAATCTTATATAAAGAAACTAAGCCATTTAAAATTACACCATTATCAAATGCATAAATTTGATCTTGTTTAAAGCTATGAGGAGATTGTTTGTCTAGAATAAATAAACACCTAAAACCCCCATTTTTATGTTGTGCTTTTTTTATTAACCATTTTGCAGATTTTAAAGCTAGCTCAATAAACTCTTTTTTTTTTGTTTTTTTGAATAAATAAACACAAGTCGTCAAAAAATAACCATTTATTTCAGAATATATAAAAGAATATTTTTTTCTTTTTGGATCATACCATGCATTGACACTCCCATTATTTTTTCCTGAAAAATTTTGAATCCCTGATTTTTCAACCCATCTTATTGCTGAGTTTAAAGATGAATTTACTTTGGATAATTTTATATCCAATTCTTTTTTGCCCATTTAATATTTAATTCTAAACCTTTAATTATATCAATTTCATGTTTCCAACCTAAACTTTTGCAGAATTTTGCATCACATGTTAATCTTTGCACCTCTGCTTTTCTTTCAGGGATATAAATAATATTTGATTTACTTTTTGATATCTTTTTTATCTTATTTGCTAAATATTTAATTTTGTAATCTTTACCTGTGCCAAAATTAATTACTTTCTGAAAACATTTTTTATTTTTTGCGATGATTAAAAAGGCAGATATTGCATCTGAAACATAAGTCAGATCTCTTGATTGATTGCCATCTCCATGTATTGTTATATCTTTATTGTATAAGGCCATTTTAATAAATTTTGGAATAACATCATATGTATGCCTCGGACCATAAGTATTAAAAGGTCTAATAATTGTTATTGGTAAATTATAAGTTTGTATATAAGAGTAACAATATCTATCAGCAGCTGCCTTAGAGGCTGCATATGGTGAAGTTGGGTTTAATGGGTGATTTTCATCTATTTTCTTTCTTAAAGCAGTCCCATAAACTTCACTTGATGAAGTACATATAACTCTCTCTAAATTTTTTAATTGTCTAGCCGCTTCCAAAATATTTAAAGTTCCAATAACATTAGCTTCATTAACTTCTAAGGGGTGTTCAAAGGAATAAGGAACATAAGCATTAGCAGCAAGATGAAAAATTATATTTGGTCTATCTTTGACAATGTGTCTAATTATGTCAGTAGAGGATATATCACAGCAAATAATTTTTTTACATTTTGAAATATAGTCATGATTTAAATTTTGAAAGTTGTATGCACTTGTTCCATTATTTGAGGTCGCTCTTACTACGATTGTGAGTTTTGCACCTAAATCCAATAATTTCTCTGCAAGATGAGATCCTACAAACCCGTCGGCACCTGTTAATAGAACTTTTTTATTTCTCCAATAATTAAGCATTCACCTCCATAAAAAGTAACCAATAATTATTGTTCTTAATACTTTTAATCCAAACAAAAATCTACCAAAAGGAACATCAAATAATTTTGATTTTCCATGTTTTCTTTCATATCTATGGACAGCAACCTCTTTAATTTTAAAATTTTTTCTAAATGATTTAATTAAAAGTTCAGTCTCGATCTCAAATCTATTAGTTTGTAAGTTAATCTCTTTTAATTTACTAGCTACAAAACATTTAAATTCAGATTGACTATCTGTAATATTTTTACCAAATAAAATATTTATTATAAATGTAATTGATTTGTTTCCAAATTCATTTACTGGCAAAACTGCTTTGCTAGAATACCTATCATTATCTTTATTGGGAGCTAAAAACCTAGACCCGATTACATAATCATATCCATTTTTAATTTCTTCAGTCAGTAGAGGTATTTCATTTGGGTCATCTTGCCCATCTCCACCTAAAAAAATTATGAGTTCTCTGCTCGATTTTTTAATACCTTCTCTCATTGCAAAGCCCTTGCCCATATTTTTTTTAAGTTTAATGACATCGCATTTTTTATTTAGAGCTTCATTGTAAGTATTATCATTACTTCCATCGTCTATAATTATCAGTTCATCATTTTGATCAATTAGATTATTTATTTTATCAATGAGTTTACCAATATTTCCCTCTTCATTAAAAACTGGAACAATTATTGATCTGTTCATTTTTAAATTTTACTTTTTAAAAATTTGTCGAATACTAAAATTATTTTTTTTACCTTATTCGTGTTAAGTTTATGATGTAGACCAATGAAGAAACCTGAGTTCATAACAATTTTTGAATTGGATAAGTCTGTCTTCTTAAATTTAAATTTCTTTAGAAAAGGTTGTTCAGCAATGTTACCAGCTATTATAGGTCTATTAGCAATATTGTTTTTATTTAAATAATCAACCAGTTGATTTTTTGTAAATTTGCTATTTTTTTTTACAACAATAGGAAATGTAAACCAACTATTTTTTATATTTTTATGAATGGAAGGTAAAATTAAAAAATTATTATATTTAATTAGATTTGTAATTAATAGTTTTGCAGCTTTAGTTCTAATTTTAATAAAATTATTCAGTTTACTTATCTGATTATTCAGTAAAGCTGCTGACATATCAGTTGGTTTGAAATTGAATCCAATATAAGGAAACATAAAGGACTTATCTATAGATTTATTATTGTTAATAATTTTTTTTCTACTCTTTTTATTTGTAATTTCTCTCAACCACCCATTTGCCCTCATACTCCTAATTATGTCAGCATAGTAATTATCATTGGTAAGAATCATTCCTCCTTCAACACTAGATATATGATGTGATTGGTAAAAAGAAATTGAGGAAAACAGACCAAAAGTTCCAGCAAATTTATTGTTATATTTTGCTCCAATAGTTTCGCAAGTATCCTCTAATAACACTAAATTATGCTTTTTACATATTGAAACGATTTTTTTCATATTACAAACATGTCCTAATGGATGAACTATCATAATAGCTTTTGTTTTTTTTGTTATTGATCTCTCAATTAAATCAACATTTATGTCGTAAGTTGACAAATTAACATCAAGAAGCACTGGAACAAAATTATTCTGAATAATTGGACCAACTGTAGTACTCCATGTTACTGCGGGTGTTAAAATTTCATCACCACTTTTCAATCTATGTTCTTTTTTAGCATAAGGTGACTGAAGCAAATATAGCATTAAGTAGTTTGCTGAGCCGCCAGAGTTTAGCATTATAGCGTTTTTAGTTTTCAATAATTTCTGAATTTTTAATTCAACTTTCTTTACTTCATTTCCAATAGTAGGCCATCCCCTAATAAGTGTTTTTAGTAAGTTTATTACATCATTTTCATCATACTGTGTCACACTCAACGGAAATTTATTTTGAGATATAGATTTTTTATCAAGTTTAAATAGTTCTTTTGATATTATCTTTTTAATAGTTTTTTGGTTCATTTTTTTTAATAAGTTTTATAATTTCTCTACAAGATTTTATAGCTGCTGTACCATTGCCATAAGGATTTTTCCATTTTATTTTTCGTCTTAATAATATATTTGCATCTCTATATATTTTTTTATTATTAATTTTACTTAAAATATTACATCCTATGCTTAATGTCTCAGGTCTTTCGGTGCTATTTCTTACGGTTACTAATGGAACTTTAAGTATACAAGCTTCTTCTTGAACTCCACCTGAATCACTGATGATAATCCTTGAACCCTTCATACATTTAAGGAAGTCGACGTAATTTAATGGATCTTTTAATTTTATTATTTTTTTGTTAAATTTAATTTTTTTTAAAATTTTCCTTGTTTTTGGATGTATTGGAAAAATAATTTTTAAATTATTTTTTTTTGCAATTTTGAGACATTCGGAGAGTATAATTTTTAAGTTTACAAAATTTTTGGTATTTTCCTCTCTATGAATAGTTAACAACAAATGGTGATTTTTTTTTATTTTAGTATTTAATTTGCTTTTTACAAATTTTGATCTTATTGCATCTAATATTGTATTACCTGTAACAAATATTTTTTTTCTATTAATTCCTTCATTAATTAAATATTTTTTTGATATATTTGTTGGGCAAAGTAATAAATCTGAACAATGATCTATTAACCTTCTATTAATTTCCTCTGGCATATTTTTATCAAAACTTCTCAAACCTGCTTCTAGATGAACAAGTTTAATATTCTCTAATTTACTAACTACAATACTGCCGGCTAAAGCAGTATTTGTATCGCCGTAAACTATTAAAACTTTAATATGTTTTTTTTCTTTTAAGTATTTTTCTATTCTTTCAATCATTAAAGAAGTCTGAATTCCATGTGAATTAGAGCCAACATTTAGATTTATTAGTTTATTTTTGGGAAACTTAAATTCATTTATAAATTGATTACTCAATTTTTCATTATAATGTTGGCCACTATGAATTATTGAAAAATCAATTTTTTTTTTTTTAAAATTTCTATAATTGGAAATAATTTAATAATTTCGGGTCGAGTTCCAAATAGTATTGATATCATTAGTTTTTATATTTTTTCCAATTATATGGAAA
>MDTA01089268.1_pt1 | contig 26457 bp, 27 predicted proteins | sample 811151 | NCBI WGS metagenome assembly MDTA01 (sample SAMN05326648, study PRJNA326480) | marine metagenome | isolation source: seawater | place: Indian Ocean: South | collected 2010 | reverse complement strand
TCAAGACAAAAAGTTTCTGAATCAATTGAAATTAACGCACCAGCAGAAAATGTTTGGAAAATTGTTAGTAACTTTGCAAATTTCAAATGGAATGAAAACATTGATGATGTCAAGGCAGAAAGCAATGAGATTGGTTCTGAAAGGTTAATTAAACTAAAATCGGGTTCTACAATAAAACAGAAACTAGAAAAAATAAATATTGAAAAGATGATGATAAGCTGGAGAGTAATAGAAACTGATAACAAGACATTGCCGGTCAACAGCTATGCGGCTAAAATATTTGTTAAGGAAGAAAATAATAAAACAAAAGTTTTGTATAAAACTGGTTTTTATAGAGGTTTTATGGGTAATGATCCACCACCTGAGTTAAATGACGAAAATTCAAAAAAATTAGTTAAAAAGTTTGTTTTAGATAACTTAGAAGGCTTGAAGAGAATAATTGAGAAAAAATAATATTATATATATTTTTTATATTTTCTTAATTTTTTCTTCAGTCTCTATATCTCAAGATTTTGCTTTCATAACCAATCAAGAAAGTAATAAAGTTGATGTAATAAATTTATCTACAAAAGAAAAAATTAAAGAAATTGAAGTTGGAATGAAGCCTGCGGCAATTTACTTAGATGAGATTTCAGGTAATCTTTATATTTCAAACCCAGAAAGCAATAATGTTTCAATAATAAATTTTTTTAATAACTCAAATGTTTTAGTTGACTCTGGTTCAAGTCCAATGGGGCTATCTGTTGATAAAACTAATAATTTTTTATTCGTAGCTAATTGGTATGACAATCTTGTTTCAGTGATTGATCTGAAAAAAAAGAAAATAAAAAAAAAAATTAAAGTGGGAAAGTCTCCTGCAGGCATCTACCTTGATGAAAAGCTTGGTAGATTATTTGTAGCAAATAGAGAGAGTGACAGTGTCTCTGTAATTAATACCAATAATATGGTTTTAGATTTTAGCATTGAAGTGGATAAAGCTCCATTTGGAATTTATTCTGAAAAATATCTTGATTACATAGTTGTAACTAACGTTCAATCAAATTCAATATCAATAATAAACAAACAAAGTCTTAAACTTATTTCCACAATAAAAGTTGGAAAGTGGCCATACTATGCTGTTCACAACAAAAAAACAAATCAATTATTTGTAACTAATCAGAGGGACGATAGTATCTCTGTTATTGATATGAAAAAAAAAAAAATTATTACAACTTTTGAAGACATTTGTGAATATCCCGAAGGAATTGATATAAGTTATTCACAAAATTTAATTGTTGTTGCGTGTTGGTTTCAAGATAATATTATTCTTATTGATTTAGAAAACTTTAAAATTGATAAAATAATCGAAACCTCTGGCGGTCCGAGAGCTTTTGGTAATTTTATATTAAGCAATAAAAATAATGAATAATTTAGAAAAAAAAAAAATTCAAGAGATGGCCAATGCAATAAGAGCGCTTACTATTGATGCTATTGAAAAGGCTGAGTCAGGGCATCCCGGAATGCCGTTGGGAATGGCAGATGTAACATCTGTTCTTTTTTCTAAATTTCTTAAATTTGATCCTTCAATGCCCGATTGGATGAACAGGGATAGATTTGTATTATCTGCAGGTCACGGTTCTATGTTATTATATGCAATCTCTTATCTTCTTGGATACAAAGACTGCAACCTAAAACAAATTAAAAATTTCAGACAGCTTGGCAGTAAAACAGCAGGTCATCCTGAGTATGGATTGCTAGGATGCGTTGAAACAACTACTGGGCCCTTGGGACAAGGGTTAGCTAATGGTGTTGGAATGGCTCTAGCAGAAAAAATTTTAAATCAAAAATTCAAAAGTTTAATAAATCATAAAACTTGGGTTATTGTTGGAGATGGATGTCTAATGGAAGGCATATCTCAAGAAGCGATTTCTTTTGCTGGCCATTACAAATTAAATAATTTGATAGTTTTATTTGATAATAATAAAATATCTATAGATGGCTCTACTGACCTAACTTGCTCAGATGATCATATAAAAAGATTCGAGGCAAGCCATTGGAATACATTAGAAATCAATGGTCATGATCTAGATGAGATTGAGAATTCACTAAAAAAAGCTTCAAGTTCTAAAAAACCAACTCTTATTTCATGTAAAACAATTATTGGTTATGGATCTCCAAATAAGTCAGGAAAGGAATCAAGTCACGGATCACCACTTGGCAAGGAAGAAGCTTTTATAACGAAAAAAAATCTAAATTGGCATTATAAAGATTTTTTCGTACCAGAAAGAATTTTAGATAGTTGGAGAAAAATTGGAGAAAGAGGTCTAAGAAGAAGAAAAGTTTGGCAAAGAAAACTAAAAAAATCAAAATTTAAGAAGAACTTATTAAATCAAACTAAATATAAAAAATTTAAACGAAATAAGGATTTTTTAGAATTCTTAAAAAATGTTACTAAAAATACAAAAGCAGAAGCTACTAGAAAATCATCTTTAAAAACATTAGAGTTTTTTCATAGCAAAATCGATAATTTCATTGGTGGATCAGCTGATTTAACAGGTTCAAATCTCACAAAAACTAGTTCGTCAAAAACCAATGGAAAAAAACTAAACTACATACATTACGGAGTAAGAGAACATTTAATGGCTGCAGCAATGAATGGGATTGCAGTTCATGGAGGATTCATTCCTTATGGTGGAACATTTCTGGTATTTTCAGATTATTGTAGAAATTCGATCAGATTATCTGCAATGATGAAACAACAAGTAATATATGTTTTTACTCATGATTCAATTGGTTTAGGTGAAGATGGACCCACTCACCAACCTATAGAACATTTGTCGGGATTAAGGTCCATTCCAAATCTAAATGTGTTCAGACCTTGCGACGCAATAGAAACATTTGAAGCCTGGGAAATTGCATTAAATAACCATAAAACCCCTTCAGTTCTTGCCTTATCGCGGCAAAATTTACCCCTTTTAAGAAAAGACTACAATAAGAATAAAACAACTAAAGGTGGCTATTTTTTAAAAAATCACAAAGATGCTAAAATTACTTTTATTGCAAGTGGTTCTGAGGTATCAGTTGGAGAAGGAGTATTTAAAATGTTGGAGGATAGAGGTATTAAATCAAATTTAGTTTCAATGCCATGTGTTGAACTTTTTGAATCCCAAGATCCAGCCTATAAAGAAAAAATATTAGGTAAAAAAACAAGAGTTATAATTGAGGCATCATCAACACACGGATGGCATAAATTTCTTAATAAGAACGATATGATTTTTGGAATAAATGAATTTGGGGAGTCTGGAAAAGCAGAACATTTATTCAATCATTTCGGAATAACAAAGGAAAAAATATTTAATAAAATAACTAAAAGATTTTTCAAATGATAACTCTTAAAAAAAAATTTTCTGATTCTTATAATTTTTTGTTCAATAAAATAGTTTTACTTAGAGTTGATTTTAATGTTCCAATTGAAAATAATCAAATTTCTGATTCGACTAGAATTAAAAAAATTATTCCAACAATTAACAAACTAAAAGAACATAATGCTAAAGTAGTTCTCATTTCTCACTTTGGTAGACCGAAAGGTGAGTGGCTCAAGCAATATTCACTGGACAGAGTGGCAAGAGAACTTGAATTATTGTCAGAGAAAAAGGTTTTTTTCTATGATAAGAATATTAAAACTTTGGATAAAGCATTTTTAGAAAAAAAATTTAGTGATTTTGATTTGATCTTATTAGAAAATATTAGGTTCTATCCAGAGGAAGAAAAAAGTAATAGCAAATTCATTGAAAAACTCTCTTCCCTTGCGGACATTTTCATTAATGAATGTTTTTCTTCAAGTCATCGAAATCACTCATCAATCGCAGGGATACCTAAATTTCTTCCCTCTTTTCCAGGAAAACTACTGGAAATGGAAATTCAAAATCTAAAAACCCTTTTCCTTGATATTAATAATATTGATTGTGTGGCTGTTTTAGGTGGTGCAAAAATATCTACAAAAATAAAACTTATCGAATTTTATGCTGAAAAGTATTCTAAAGTCCTCGTAGGTGGAGCCATGGCAAATACTATTCTACTAGCAAACGGCCATGAAATTGGAAATTCTGTTCATGAAAAAAAAATGTTAAAATTTTCAAAGGAGATAATTGATCAATATAGCGATAAATTGATTGTTCCTATTGATGCTATTGTAACTGATAAAAAACTTCAAAAGAATCCAAAATCCAAGTTGATCAATGAAATAGAAAAAAATGATATGATTGTAGATATTGGGCCTCAAACTAGAATGTTATTTTTTAATGAAATATTAAAAGCTAAAATTGTTTTATGGAATGGTCCTTTGGGATTCTTTGAAAATAAACCTTTTAATGAAGGCACAGAATATGTTTTGCAAGCAATCAAAGGTAATAAAAATAAAAATTTCTTTTCTGTTGCAGGGGGAGGTGATACTATATCATTATTAAATCAATCAAATTGTTTTGAAGATTTTTCTTTTGTTTCAACTGGTGGAGGAGCTTTTTTAGAATTCATTCGAGGGGCTAATATGCCAGGTTTAACTAGTCTTAATTATTAGTATTTTAATTAAAATGAAAAACATTGACTTAAATAAAATAGCACTAAAACTTTCAAATCCTCCCAAAGGTATACTAGCTGCAGATGAAAGCACAAACACTATTACAAAAAGATTTGATGATATAAACGTTGAATCTACTTTTGAAAATAGAAGAAAATATCGCGAGTTACTTTTCAAAACAGAGAGTCTAAATAAATATATCAGTGGAGTTATCCTTTTTGACGAAACATTAAAGCAAACAACTTCAGAGGGAATTCCCTTTGGAAAGTATTTGAATGAAATTGGTATTATGCCTGGAATAAAAGTAGATACGGGTGCTGTTAATATTGATCCAAATTCTTCTGAAAAAGTAACAGAAGGTTTAGATGGACTTGGCAAAAGACTTAATGAATATAAAAAATTAGGAGCTGTTTTTACTAAATGGAGAGCAATTATTGATATTAAGATAGATAAAGGGATACCATCAGACTATGCGATAGAACTTAATTGTTTGAGTTTAGCAAGGTATGCAAAAATTGTACAAGATTTTGGTCTGGTTCCAATCGTTGAACCAGAGGTTTTAATGGATGGTTGCCATAATATTGAAGAATGTTTTGAAATAACGCATAAAACACAAACAAAACTTTTTGAAAAATTAAAATCAAATAAAGTTTATTTGAATGGAATCTTATTAAAACCAAACATGATTATATCTGGAAAAAAATCAGCTGATCAAGCTTCTATCAGTAAGGTTGCATCAATGACTATTAAATGTTTAAAAGAGTGTGTGCCAAATGAAGTTCCGGGAATTGTTTTTTTATCAGGAGGTCAAAGCAATGAACTTGCAACGCAACACCTCAATGAAATGAATAAATCTTTTAAAGATTTGCCTTGGAATTTAAGTTTTTCATATGGAAGGGCTTTACAACAACCTTCCTTAAGCTCGTGGAAAGGAGAAGATAAAAAAGTCTCCGATTCTCAAAGTGAACTTTTCAAAAGAAGTAAATTAAATTCAAGTGCAACACTTGGAAAATACACCGAAGACCTTGAGCAAATTAAAATATGAAAAAAAAGGTGAAAATTGCACCATCAATTCTTTCTGCAGACTTTTCAAAACTTGGCAAGGAAATCATCGATATTGACAAAGCTGGTTGCGACCTTATCCACATCGATGTTATGGATGGACATTTCGTGCCAAACTTAACAATTGGTCCAAGTGTAATAAAGTCAATTAGAAAATATAGTGACAAAATATTTGATGTGCATTTGATGATTGATCCTGTTCATAAATATATTCCTGAATATATTAGTGCTGGTGCAGATATTATTACGATTCATCTTGAAATAGAGCAAAATGTGCTTGAATCAATTTTACTTATTAAAAAGCTAAAAAAGAAAGTTGGTATATCAATAAAACCAGAGACACCAGCTAATTCAATAGAAGAATATATAGATCTTATAGACTTAGTTTTAATAATGACTGTTGAACCAGGGTTTGGGGGACAAAGTTTTATGTCTAGTCAGTTAGATAAAATAAAAGAGGTAAAAAAAATAATTGGTAGCAAAAAAATTGACATTGAAGTTGATGGTGGTATAAATTTGTCCACTGCAAAAGATGTGATTGAAGCTGGAGCAAATATTTTGGTTGCTGGTTCAGCGGTTTTCAAATGTAGTGAATACAAGAATATAATAAAAGACTTAAGGAATGTATGAATTGGAAAACTCTAAATCTTATAACCATCTTTTTTTTTCTTTTTTCTAGTACATTACGATCCCAACCAGTAATTACCGTAAGTGCACAAAGTCCAAAAATTATTGAAATCTCAGACTTACTTGAGTTACCGGGAACTGCTCTAGCAAATGAAAGTGTAAAAATAACAAGTGTTGTATCAGAAAAAATTGAAAAAATTCTTTTTGAAGAGGGAAAGTTTGTAAAAAGAAATCAACCTCTTATTGAATTAAAGGATGATGAAGAACAAGCTGTCTTAAGGCAAATAAATGCAGAATTAGAAGAAGCAAATCTAAATTATAACAGAGCATTAAAACTCTCAAGAAATGGTAATATTTCACAATCAATATTAGATAATAGGCTTATGACTAAAAAAAAATTATCGGGAAAAGTCCAAGAAATAGAGGCTAGAATTGAAGATCTAAAAATAAAGGCTCCTTTTGATGGATATACTGGAGTAAGAAATTACAGTGAAGGATCTTTTATAATGCCAGGAGATGTTGTAACTGAACTTTATGACATTAAGGAATTAAAGATTCAGGCATATATTCCTGAAAATTACTCTGAACAAGTAAAAATTGGAAAGGAATTTATTGTAAAAATTGATGGATTAAAAGAAATAGAAGGGAAAGTTTCTGTTGTAAACCCAGTGATAGATAACAAAACAAGAACTTTCAAAATCCTAGGAAAAATAAAGAATATTAAAAATAAAATTAAACCAGGCATGATGGTTAATCTAAAAATACCTCTCAAAGAAAAAGAGTCTTTTGTAATAAGAGAAAATGCCATTTCCAATCAAGATGATGTTTCCTTTGTTTTTGTTGTGAATAATGACAATGTTATATACAAAAAGATTATAGAAGTTGGCATAAGAGATAGAGGTATGGTTGAAGTAATTAATGGATTATCACCAGATGACCTGGTTGTTTATGAAGGAATAAATAAAATTAAAGAAGGATCAACCGTAAATTTAAGATGAATCTTTCAGAATTTTTTATTAAAAAACCTGTATTTTGTTCAGTACTCGCGATTTTTCTGATAATCCTTGGATTATTATCCCTAGAAAAAATACCACTTAGACAATTTCCAGATATTGAAAGATCTGAAATCACTATTGATACTGTTTATCCGGGTGCCGCCTCAGAAATCATTGAAACAAAAATAACTGAAATCATTGAAGGACAAATCAGTGGAATCGATGGAATTGATTCCATTTCTTCGGTAAGTAGAGACGGAAGGTCAAAAGTATCTATTGAATTTAAAGCAAATAAAGATATTGATGAGGCAGCTAATGATGTGAGAGATGCTGTTTCAAGAATTACAGATAACCTTCCTAAGGACTCAAATCCACCAGAAATTTCAAAAATAGATTCTGATGCAAATGCTATCATGTGGTTAAATCTAACTTCTGATGATATCAACCAACTTGAACTTACTGACTATGCTGAAAGATTTATAGTTGATCGACTTTCAGTGATCCCTGGTGTAGCGAAGGTAAGAGTATCAGGTGGGAAAAAAAAATCATTAAGAGTCTGGGTAGATCCAATAAAGCTATCTCAGTACGGAATTTCAGTTACTGAAATTGAAAAAAAATTGGTTAGTGAAAATGTCGAAATTCCAGCAGGCAGAATCGAATCTAAATTTAGAGATTTTACAGTAAAGCTTGAAAGTGGATATAACTCTGTTGATGACTTCAAGAATTTAGTTATTAAAAAATTTGATAATTTTTCTTTTGTAAAACTAGGTGATGTTTCAAAAATAGAAATTGGACCAGAAGAAACTAGGCAGATTTTTAGAGGAAATGCCGAGGAAATGATCGGCCTGGGAATTTTAAAACAAAAATCTGCCAACCTTATTGATGTAACTAGTAATGTAAAGGAAGAGTTTTTTAAAATCAAAAATGAACTTCCCAAAAATATAAATATTTACCAAAGTTATGACACCTCCTTATTTGTCTCAGAAGCTCTAAATGAAGTTATTTTTACGTTGTGTTTTGCAATTCTCTTAGTAACATCAATAATTCTTATTTTTCTTAGAAATTTTAAAAGCACACTAATCCCATTCCTAACTGTTCCAATTTCAATTTTATCGACTTTTATTTTTCTAAATATTTTTGGGTTCTCTCTCAATCTTATTACATTACTTGCGCTTGTTCTATGTACAGGTTTAGTTATAGACGATTCAATTGTAATGCTGGAAAATATTCATAAAAAAATATAATCAGGTTCATCAAAATTTAATGCTGCAATAAATGGATCTAAAGAAGTTATTTTTGCAATAATCTCAACATCTGTTGTTTTAATTAGTATTTTCATGCCTATAATTTTTCTCGAAGGTGATACTGCAAAACTTTTCCAGGAATTAGCCATAACAATTATTGGTGCTGTTTTTTTTTCTACAATTATTTCTCTTACGTTGACTCCAATGTTATGTGCAAAAATTCTTAGTGCACCAAAAAGAAGTAATAAAAGAAATTTTCAAAAAATTTATATATCTTTATTAGAATACTTATTAAAAAAAAAATATATTTATGTGCTAATAATATTGCCTATTATCTATCTTTCATTTCAACTTTTTAATAAAATCCCAAAAGAATTTGCCCCTCAGGAAGATAGAGGTGTATTTATTATGGTAATGGAATCTCCAGAGGGAAGCACATTTGAAAACACTGTTAATCAAATGTTAAAATTAGAAACCGAATTAATTGATTTTAATAAAAATAACGAAGCAAAAAGAATTCTATTAAGAGTTCCAAGAAGTTTCTCAGGTACGGAAAATTTTAGTGATGGACTAGGAATTATTGTATTGAATCACTGGGATAAAAGACGATCTATTTGGCAAATAATTGATGAATTCAAAGAAATTTCTAGACAAATAAGTGATTCTAAAATTATTATCTTCCCTCCAAGAGGTCTAGGACAAAGAAGATCAGGTCAACAACTTCAATATGTGATTTCAGGTGATTCATACGCGAATATTAATGAAAACATGAATATTATTTTAGATGAAATAAAGCAAAATAAAAACTTTCTATTTACAAGGATTGACTACAAAAAAAATAGGCCACAATTCAAAATTAAAATAAATAAAGATAAAGCTTTCGACTTAAATGTGTCCAATTTTGAAATTGGTAGAACTCTTGAAATTCTATTGGCAGGAAGAAAAATTAATACTTTTGTTGAAAATGGTGAGGAATACAATGTTATTGTTCAAGCAAAAAAAGAGAATAGACAAAACATCAGGGATGTAGGTGCTTTTGAAGTTAAATCCTCTAATGGTAATTATATAAGGCTTGATAATTTAATTGAATATAAGGAGGTAAATGAAGCTAAAGAGTTAAATAGATACAATAAGATGAGATCAATTACATTGAGTGCGGGGCTTGAAAAGGGTTATTCTTTAGGAGAGGCAATAAATTTTCTGGAACAATTATCTAAAGAAAAACTAAAAGGAAATTTTAAAATTGATTTTAAAGGACAAAGCAAAGAATACAAAAAATCAATGAATCAATTTTACTTTCTTTTTTTTGTTTCATTAATCTTTGTTTATCTTGTTTTATGTGCACAATTTGAAAGCTTCAGATTTCCATTAATTATAATGTTATCAGTTCCACTAACTCTAATTGCACCGTTAGGTGCAATATTTATGTTTGATAATTCATTAAATATATTTAGTCAAATTGGTTTAATTATTTTGATTGGCATTTCAGCAAAAAATGGCATTTTAATTGTTGAGTTTGCCAGGCAATTAAAGATTAAAGGCGAACAATCATACAAAGCTCTCATCGAAGCTTGCAAAATGAGATTCAGGCCAGTTCTTATGACTGGATTTTCAACAGTAATTGGAATTATTCCTCTAGTTTTAGGATCGGGTGCAGGTTTTGAGTCAAGGTTAACAATAGGCATTGTACTAATTTCTGGCATAGTTTTTTCTATCTTTTTAACTCTACTTGTGACTCCTTTTTTTTATTTATTAATAGATAAAAAATAAATATCTTTTTCAATTTATGATTTGAAAGTTTTCTTCTGTAAAATAATTTTCATCTATTTCAAATTCTTTCAAACTCAACGAATAATAACTATCAAACCAATTTCTTATTTTTTTATGAATTTTATTATCATAATTTAAATTTAAGCATTTAGTTGAGGTTTTTAAATGTCTCAAAACTTTTCCTTTTCTTACAATTTCAATCCCATTTTTAAAGACATATTCAGCATTACCAAACATTTTATCTAGTGATTTTTTAGGGTTATAAATCGCTATATCGGCAGTGGATCCTTTCTTTAATGACCCCCTATCTTTTAGACCTAGAATTTTGGCTGGGGCGGCTCTTGTCATTATACATATTTCATAAAAACTGTAAGTTCTTTTAATAGATTTTAGGTAACTTATTTCTCTTGCTAGGTTATTAATTTTACTAATTTCTGAATTTCTAAAATCTAAATCCATTAGAAGTCTTATAAGTTCTGGGTAAGAAGTAAATGGAGCTCCATTGGGATGATCTGTGGTTAAGAAAACTCTCCATGGATCTTTGATCATTAAAAAAAGTTCTAGTCCAATTGCCCACTGCAATGCATTTACGTAGTTTTTTTCCTTATATTCGTAGGGAACAACACCCCCCCTCCGTCTTCGACTTCTGAGATTATCCATTTATTAGGATTTGCATTAGATTTTGCTTGATTTTGTTTCCAAATATCTGAGGATATAGTAACTGTTGGTTTGAACATTACCTGACCTATATCAACTGAAATGTTCTGGTTTTTATTTACAGCATCTGCAAGTTCTCTAGAACCAGAAGAAAATCTTTTCTTTCCTTTATCATCATATCCATAAAATTGGATATGAGCTAAATGCATCCTTCTTCCCTCTGCAGCATCTATTGTATGTAAAATCGATTTTATATTTCCTGCCATTCCTAAGTTATTGCAATGAACATGAATTGGATGAGGAATACGCAAATTTTCATTGGAGATATTTAAAGCTTTTAAAATTTGTCTTGAACTGACACCGTATTCGGGAACAATGTCGTCTAGCTCGAATGATTCTGATTCTCCTTTTTGTTTAAATAATTCAGTCCCACCAGCATTTATAACTTTAAGTCCAATTGATTTTGAAGAATTTATATTCCAAGCAACATAATCATCAATAAAAGATTGACCTTTTTTTTTTGAAAGAGCTTCAAGTAAAAAATTATCATTTCCAACAATTCCTAGACATCCTTTATCAATCATTGGGATGCTCTCAAGTTCAAGTTGGGTTAGAAATGCATTTATTGGGAGCACAGCCGGCTCAATTACGGTTGTAAAACCCATTTCAGCATATCTGTAGCCTGTCCCCTCAGATGTCCAACGTGAATTAAAACCTGGAAGAAGTTTTTTTCTATTAAGATTATGCTCCAAAAAATTAGAATGTATCTCAGGTGATAATAACCTTGCATTATTTACATTACCTCCAGCTATATGGGAATGAATATCTATTGCTCCAGCCATTATAATTAAACCTTCCGCATCATAGTATTTTTTATATTTTGGAATTTCAGATGGTTTTGGAGACGCAATTATTCCATTATCAATATAAATGTCTTGTTTCTTTCCATTTAATTTTTGGGTTGGGTCATAAATAAGACCGTTAATGATTTTAAATTTCATTTTGCAATTTGAATTTTAAGTAGTATTAAATATATACTTTAATTTTTTTTTTTAAACACAAGATAAATATATATAATTATTTTAAAGAAAGATATATTACTATGGACTCAAGTTCTCCCAAAAAAATAAAATTAGCTCATCAAAATAGTGTAAGTAGAGAAGAAGCTGAAAAAGCAGTCGAAACACTCATTAAATGGGCAGGAGATGACCCAGAACGCGAAGGTTTAAAAGAAACGCCAAAAAGAGTTATCAAGGCTTATGAAGAGTTTTTCTCTGGCTACAAAGAATCAGCAGAAAAATACCTATCTAAGACTTTCGAAGATGTTCAGGGTTATCAAGACATGGTAATGCTTAAAGACATTCCATTTAACTCGCATTGTGAGCACCACATGGTCCCTGTTATTGGAATTGCACATATAGCCTATATCCCAGTAAAAAAGGTAGTTGGAATCTCCAAGTTGGCAAGAACAGTTGAAATATTTGCTAGGAGACTGCAAACACAAGAAACTATGACTCAGCAAATAGCAACTGCTATTGATAATTCAATGAAACCAAAAGGTGTAGCTGTTTATATTAAAGCTGTTCATCAGTGCATGACTACAAGAGGTGTTGAAAAACCCAATGTCTCAACTATTACAAACGTTTTCCTTGGAGATTTTAAAAGTAATATAAATCTACAACAAAGGTTTTTGAACTACACATCTGGTTTATGAACGAAAACTTTAAAAAAAGAGAATCTGTAGCTGAAGTTGAAGAAGGCAATTCACTTCAACCAAAGTTTGATGAAAACAACTTAATACCTGTCATTACCGTTGATCATATGAATAGCGAGATACTAATGCACGGTTACATGAATCCAGAAGCTTTTAGATTATCAATGGAAACAAGTCATGCACATTATTGGTCAAGAAGCAGGAAGTGTATTTGGAAAAAAGGAGAAACTAGTGGATTATTTCAAAATATCAAAGAGATTAAAATTGATGATGACCAAGATTGCGTGATATTTAAAGTAGAATTGGAAGGACTTAAAGCTAGCTGTCATGTTGGCTACAGGTCTTGTTTTTATAGAAAGTTGGGAACTAACGGAGTTAAATATACTCATGAACTTGAATTCACTGAAAAAGAAAAAACTTTTGATCCAATTGAAATTTATGGTGATGCTCCCAACCCGACTAAACTATGACTAAGGCAAGTTAGAAGTTGAGAAAAGTCTCGATCTCATAATGCATTTAAAATATTCAAAAGTTGAAATTGAATTTTCGAGTTGGTATTATTAAATTATAGATACACTAACTTAATTATATTGGAGGAAATTAACATGGATGCTTCTATACTCAACTATACTGTAAATGACAATGTTGGTAAATTTCTAAAGCAAACTCAAAAACTTTACATAAATGGTAAATGGGTTGATGCAAAATCAGGAAAAACTTTTGATGTTGAAGACCCAGCTACCGGAAAAAAAATTGCTACATGCTCAGCTGGAGATAAGAATGATATTGACCTAGCTGTTTCAGCTGCAAGAAAGGCATTTGATTCAGGTAAATGGCCATCAATGCCTAATAATGAAAGAGGTAAAATAATATGGAAAATTGGTGAACTAATTGATGACCATAATGAGGAACTCGCACAATTAGAATCTTTAGACAACGGTAAACCTGTTGCAGTCGCAGGTGCAGCTGACGTTCCACTTTCTTCTGATATTTTTAGATATATGGCTGGTTGGGCTACTAAAATAGAGGGTAACACAATTCCGTATTCGTGCTTATATACACCTGGCGCACAATATCACAGTTATACTCTCAGGGAGCCAGTAGGTGTATGTGGTCAAATTATACCATGGAATTTTCCTTTACTTATGGCTGCATGGAAACTAGCCCCTGCACTCACTGCTGGGTGTACTATAGTATTGAAACCAGCTGAACAAACTCCTTTGTCGGCATTAAGATTAACAGAAATAATAAATGACTCAGGCCTTCTTCCTGAAGGAGTTTTAAATGTAGTTACCGGCTTTGGTGAAGATGCTGGAGCCCCTCTTGCTGAACATCCTCATGTTGACAAAGTCGCCTTTACTGGTTCTACTGAAGTTGGCAAGATTATTACCAGAGCTGCATCTGGTAACCTCAAAAAAGTTTCTCTGGAGCTGGGAGGGAAATCACCTACAATAGTTTTTCCAGATGCAGATATTGATGCTGCAATAGCTGGAGCAGCAAGTGCGATCTTCTTTAACCATGGTCAATGTTGTTGCGCTGGCTCGAGACTTTTTGCTCACGAAAAGGTTTTTGATAAAGTTACCGAAGGAATATCAAAAATTGCAGAAAACATCAAGGTTGGGCCTGGAATGGAAACTACCACGGAAATGGGTCCACTTGTGTCCGATGAGCAATACCAAAAGGTTGCTGGATATATTGAATCAGGGAAATCTGAAGGTGGTGAAATTGTAGCTGGAGGAAAATATGATAACTCAAATGGTGGTCATTTTGTTCACCCTACAGTTTTTGCAAAAACAAACCACGACATGAAATTAGTTAAAGAAGAAATATTTGGTCCAGTTGTTTGTGCTCAACCTTTTTCAGATGAAAATCTTGAAAAAATTGCTGAGACAGCGAATAATACAAACTTTGGGCTTGCAGCTAGTGTTTGGACAAAAGACATTAGTACCGCTCATAAGTTAGCTGCTAAAATAAGATCAGGAACTGTATGGGTTAATTGTCATAACATATTTGATGCCTCACTTCCATTTGGAGGATATAAAGAATCAGGATGGGGTAGAGAAATGGGTCATGAAGTTCTAAAGAACTATACCGAGGTAAAAGCTGTTACAGTAAACCTTTAAAAGTAATGTAAAGCCAGACTCTTAGTCTGGCTTTAAAGTATGAAAAATAAAAACACTTTAAATAAAAATTACAATAAATTTATATTTTTAAGCAAATTTCTTGCTTTTTCTTTTTCAACAATAATTTTAGTTACTTATTTCTCATTCATTTTAGTAATTGGCTTTAAACCTGAAATCCTTGGAATCTTCATTATTGACTCACATATAACATTTGGAATAGTTATTGGATTATCAATAATTATATTTTCAATTTTTTTAACATTTGTTTATACAATTATAGCAAACAAATACCTAGATAAATTAAAAGAGCAAATTGAAAAATGAATTTAATTTTTTGCTTTTTTCTTTCCTTATTTCCTTTTTTTGTCCGTGCAAATACCAATAATAGTAATTATTTTGCCGCAATTATCTTTATTTTGTTTGTTTTTGTTACTCTTCTAATAACATACTACGCATCAAAAAAAACTAATGTAAAAGAAAATTATTATGCGGCGGGTGGAAAGATTTCTGGTTTTCAAAATGGACTTGCAATTGCAGGTGATTATATGTCTGCAGCCTCATTTCTAGGGATATCTGGGCTAGTTTATTTTTCTGGATTTGATGGTTTAATATATTCAATTGGTTTTCTTGTAGGATGGCCCATCATACTCTTTCTAATTTCAGAAAGATTAAGAAACTTAGGTACATTCACATTTGCTGATGTAACATCTATTAGACTAGAACAAAAGAAAATAAGACTATTATCTTCGATTGGGACACTGGTTACTGTTATTCTTTATTTAATTGCACAGATGGTTGGGGCAGGCTCACTCATACAAATTTTATTTGGATTACCTTATGACGTAGCAGTTTGGATTGTTGGTATTTTAATGATCATATATGTGGGTTTTGGAGGAATGATTGCAACCACCTGGGTGCAAATTATAAAGGCTTTTTTGCTTATATTTGGTGCTTCAGTACTAGCATTTTTAGTTTTTAAAGAATTTTCTTTCAGTTTAAGCAATCTTTTGGAACAGGCTGTAATGATTCATGAAGGCAATCAAGAAATTTTATTTCCCGGCAAATTAATAACAGACCCTATTTCTGCAATTTCTTTAGGGATAGCATTAATTTTTGGAACTGCTGGATTGCCTCATATTTTAATGAGATTTTTCACTGTTCCAGATGCAAAAAGTGCTAGAATTTCTGCGTTTTATGCCACAACATTCATTGGATACTTTTATATTTTGACTTTTGTAATTGGTTTTGGAGCTATAGTTTTCTTAACCCAAAACCCCCTTTACCTCGACTCATCTGGAGTATTGCTTGGTTCTAATAATATGGCAGCAATTCATTTATCACACTCTATTGGAGGAGACATTTTCCTTGGATTTATTTCAGCTGTCGCCTTTGCTACAATTCTTGCAGTTGTATCAGGATTAACTTTGGCTGGTGCATCTGCAGTAGGAAGGGATTTATACGTTTATGTAATAAAAAAAGGTAATACAAGCGATAAAAAAGAGCTTTTAGTGTCAAAGTTTTCAAGTGTGGCGATAGGATTATTAGCAATTTTTTTAGGGATTTATTTTGAAGGTAAAAATGTAGCTTTTATGGTCGGACTAGCCTTTGCAGTTGCAGCAAGTACAAACTTTCCTATACTTTTCTTAACCATCACATGGAAATACCTGACTACAAAAGGTGCATATTTTGGAGGTTTGATCGGTCTGATAACAACAATCACTTTGGTAATTCTGGGGCCAACTATTTGGGTTGAAGTTTTAGGATTCGATAAACCCATCTTTCCGTATAAATATCCAGCAATATTTACTGTAAGTATTTCTTTTTTTTCTATAATTCTTATTTCATTAAGTGATAAAAAAAGCAGAGAAATTGAAAACATAAAAAAATTTGATAAGCTCACTAAAGAAGCCTATCTAGGAAAAAAGTAAAATGTTTTTTTTTAATATTGATGAACCTCAGCCTCAAGAGATTCGCGACTGGATGAATTCTAATAGTTTATCTATAAATAGTGCTTCAGAGGTATTGGGTATAAGTAAACGCCAATTCTCTAGGATACTTTCTGGTGAATCCAAAGCTAAAAGATTGCACTCCTTAGCCATGCAGATGGTTTGGTTAGTAAATGAAAATAAGAAAAAAGTAAAAGAAAATCTTAATAAAAATAATAAAAAAAAAATTAAAATTCCAATCAGATAAAATTAATCCTTAAAAAGGAGAAAATTAATTCTTTTATTCTCAAACCTTACTTTCTTAATGATATCGAGTATCAAACCTGAAAAAAAACTTAAAAAGCTTAAAATCATTAAACAACCAGCAAGAATTGCGGACGGCATTTTTTCTACAAGTCCAGTCAAATAGAAACCTTTGATCACTGGTATACCAATTATTAATGAAAAGATGAAAAAAATTAGACTAAATATCGAAAAGAAAAGAAGAGGCTTTTCATCTTTAATCAATATAAGGATAAGTTTTAAGATTTTTATTCCATCTTTATATGTATTGAGTTTGCTTGAAGAACCAAAATTTCTAGCACTATAATTACAATCATACTCAGATACATTTAATCTCTGTTCCAATGCATGAATGGTAAGTTCAGCTTCTATTTCAAATTCTTGCGAATTAAGTGGAAATGTTTTTATAAATCTTTTAGTAAAGATTCTAAAACCGGAAAAGATATCTGTTATATCATTCCCAAAAAAAAAATTTACAAAATTTGAAAAAAATCTGTTTCCTAAAACATGTCCTTTTCTATACGCTAAATTATCACTATGAATTCTCTTGCCAACTATCATATCTAATTTGTATTTGATCATTTTGTTTAACATTTCATCAATTTTGGATACATCGTAAGTATCGTCTCCATCAATCATAATAAAGTAATTTGCGTCAATATTGTCAGAAAACATTTGTCTAACAACATTACCCTTCCCTTTTTTTCTTACAAAACGAATTTCAGCTCCTTTTTTCTTGGAGACACTTACAGAGTTATCAGTTGAACCATTATCGTAGACTATTATTCTGGAATGGGGTATTTTCTTTTTTACTTTACTTATAACATTTCCGATGGCTATTTCTTCATTTAAGCAAGGAATTTGGATAACAATTTTTTTAGCTTTCATTTACTAACAAATATTAGCTGGTTATTAGATTCATCAAATCCTGAATAATTAAAACCGTATTCATTAAAATTTTTAAGACCATCTAAATTATTAATCTTATTAGTTAATATAAATTTAGACATAGCACCTCTTAGTTTTTTTATCATCATACCTATTCCAACAAGATTACCATCAACATTTTTCTTAAAATCAAAGTTTACTACGCAACATTCAATTTTATTAGTATCTATTACAGATGAATATTCTTTTGAAGCTAAATTATACAATATTTTAGGTTTGTTTTCTTTAATTTCACTATTCAGTTCATTCGTCAATTTGATTTTCCAAAAATCATAAAGATCCTCTCCTAGAAATTTGTTCATGTTGGTTCCCATTTCTAGTCTATAAGGCTCTATGAGGTCAAAGGGTTTTAACATTCCATATAAGCCTGATAAAATTCTTAACTTCTTCTGGGCATTCATTAGTTCACTCTTATTTAATGATCTGATTGAAAGACCCGTAAAAGTTCCACCAGAAAACATAAATCCAGCTGGCTTTTTTGAATTATCATTTGTATTGATTTCTTGAAATCTTTGATAGTTTAACTCAGCGAGAGGTTGGCTTATATTCATCAAAGACTTAAGGTTATTTACATTAAGATTTTTTATTTTGCTTATAATAAGCTTAGAGTCGGATAAAAATACAGGTGAACTGATATCTAATATATAATTCTCATCTGTTAAATTAAGATTTTTAGAGGGTGAAATAATAATCATAGGTTAATGATATAATAAAATTTAAAAAAATTTAAATATATTATTTTATCATAGCCCATTGTCCACTTTTTTCTCTGCAAGCGGTGCCAAAAGAATTAGAGGATTCACTTCCAAAACCAACAATGCCACTTTTTACATAAATGTTTTCAATAAGCCTGCATTCAGGTGATCCAAAATACCCTCTTATTTTTATAACTCCTTTGTTACCACTTTTAGGATTTTTCCAATAACCAGAATTTACAGAAGCATTATTATCGTTAATTTCTAAGACTCTTAATGTTTCTTGTTTAAAAAAATAATAATCGTCTTGATTGATAAAATCTACTAAATATGAACCAAATACAGCGCCTAATGTTGAACCAACAGTCGTGGATAGCAAATCTCCATCTGAAAGTTCGTATCCAAAATAACCTCCAACTGCGCTTGTTGTTGTTTTCATTACGGATGATTTATCTATACCTACATTTGAACAAGATGCCAAATGAAAGAAAACCATTGTTAAAAATAATACCCTTATTTTATTTTTCATAATATTTCTCTAATAGTATGTTTCTATTGTTAAATTTATCTAAAGATATTAATAAATTTTTATTATTTCTCATTTCTATTGAGTTAACTGAATATCTTCTTTTAGCTAATTCTGATTTTAAATCATTAAGATAGTTAATTTTATCAACATTTTGATTAACTGCTATAATATTTGCAGAATGTTTATCAAGGATATAATTGTTTTTATAAACAAGAGGAGAAAGCTTTTGAAATGATTCAGGTATGTAGCCTAAAGGCTCAAGAAAACCTGAATCGTGCAATTGTTTTAAAACATACCCAACAGAGCCAGCCAAAGTTGCATATTGTAAAGTATAGCTTAGACTTCTTGTTTTTGGATTTTCTATTCCAGCCGCCCCTTCACTACCGAAGACTTCACTGAAAGTGTTGCCATTGGCTTCTGAAAAACATAGGAATATAATTATAACTGCAATTCTTTTTATCATTACAATATTAAACGACATTAGTTTAGTTTGTTTAGTTTAAAAATTATTTAATTCTTCTATTAATACTAACTGATGATGTATCGGCAAACTTCTAAAGTAGGTCGATTGAATATTTTTTTTTTTACTTTCTAAGAACTGGTTAATAATAAGCGTTTTTTGCTTATAATTATTCTGTGTATTTAGAGAAGTATCAAAATATTGAATTGCAGCGAAACCTACACCAATCCCAAGAAGCGACAACTCGAAAGTATTTAAAGCATTAGCTTTCTTGTTTGCTAAAATAGATATAAATAGAATTAAAATAACAACAAAAAGATTTTTAATTACATTCATAAGCTAATTATGGAGAAATTAGTATATTTTACAACCATATTTTCAAAAAGCGTACTGCCATCCTGCAGTTAACCGAAATGTTTCTTTCATTTGTATCCCTCTGTATCTTTGGTATATAGGAAAGATACCTTCGATACCTACTCTGTGATTCTTTAAAGTTTCGTTATGATTTACTAAGTTTATTCCAAAACCTAAATTTAATTTCTGATGTCCTTTGTTTTTTGAATCCATTGCAGGACTCATTCTAGGATTCATCTCGTCATCTGAACCTTTCATTTTTGTTTGATAATTATAATTTACTTTTAATGATGTGCTGATATTTTTTACCCAACGATAAGAAGACCAGATAACTGCATTAAATGAGTTTCCATATTCATAATTTTTAGAATTTTTTCCTGATGCTGGTGATTTATAGAAAAACTGCTGACCTAATTTTATTTTTCCAAAATTATTAACATTATTTAAAAGGATAAACGGATCATAGGTTCCTGAACCATTCTGCATTGAGTAGCCTAATCTAGCGCTAGAGGATACTGGGGTATTATCTCTTTTATCAATACTTCCAGTTGGAAGACTTAAACCAATACCAAGATGAGTGTTAAAAAAGTTATTATTAAAAAGTTTTATTAAACCTGAAATTCTTGTATCACCAATTCCAGATGAGTTTACATCAAACCTTCCACTACCTGCCATTCGCATTCTTTGTTGAGTCATTTCTTTTTTTAAAAAACTTCCCATAGCCATTAAAGTTAAATTGTCATTGGGAGCATACATTGCACCAAACATATGCATATCCATTTTCATTGATATAGGAGAGTTCATGTAAGCACCTGAACCATCTGAAGCTCCGTTCGGTCGAGTTGTTACACTTTCAATACTTAGTTTTTTTGTGCCATTCATCACATTTTTCATAACCATATGATTAAAACGATACGAAAACATTACCTCACCACTTTTATGCATGTGATCACTCATTACTGTTATAGGAGCATGACTATCGGCCAAACTCAATTCATCTGCTTTTATAATTTTCCAATAAAAAAGAAGACATAGCAAAATTATTAATTTGCACATAATTTTATCCTTTCTAAAAATAATTTATTAATTTATGAAAGAATGAGTTTGGGAGGGGAGTTTGAGTTTGGGTCTATAATTTTTTCTTTTGAAGAACACAAACTTATTTTTAATCTTACATTGTAGAATATTTCTTTTGATTGAAAATAGTCTTCATCAATATTTAAATCTCGATCGAAAAAACAATCTTCATCGCAATTTTGATCCGATTTGGTTGAACTACAAAGATTGTGATCATAAATCTTTAAATTAGATGCTATAACCACAGAAAAATTTAAAACAAAAACTACTGCTAATATAAAAATTAAAAACTTTGAAAAAAAGTTAGATAGAAACATCGACAATCAGAAATTATTATGACTATAATACTTAATTTAGAAATAAATACAATTATTAAAGATTAAAATGAATTTTATTATTCTTTTGAAGTTCAAAAAAATACGTCCAACCATAAATAGATACTAGGTTATATTTATTTTTGATGAAATAATTGTAAATTTTATTTTTATTTGGAGGACAATTTTCATCGTGAATTTCAATAGAAACCAATGAGGGTTTATAGTCTAATATATTAAAGCCATCGAGAACATTAGCTTCATATCCTTCCACATCAATATTTAAGTAATCAATATTTTTGATTCTATGCTCATTAAGAACATAATTAAGGGTTTTTTCCTTAATTTTCTTAATGTAAGGCCTTTTATTTACACTTTTTGCTGTAAATTCTCTAAAATTTTTATCAACTGTATTCATAGTACAATTTTCATAAAAAATATATGAGTTTACAACTTGATTGCTTGATCCAATCGAAATATTAACGTTTTTATCGTTTTTTCTAAAAAAATTGTAAAGTTTGATACATCTTTCTGATATGTCAACATTAATTCCATTCCATCCCTCTTTATACAATAAAAAGGTTAAAGAATTTAATTTTGGTTGATTACAGCCTATATCTACGTAAATACCTTTTTTTTTTTCGGAGAAATAATTTTTGACAAATAAGTCTTCACCAAAACAGCCAGAGTAAGACAAAAGAGGTTTATATGTTATGTTTTGTAGAATATTAAAAAAAAAGGAACTTTTTATTTTTTTTCTTAATTTTTTAAAAAAACTCATAACAAATTAATTTTCTAAAATGCAAAAGCTCAAAAAAGTAACATTAGATTTGGTTTATATAATCTAATCTTCTAATGGCCAATTAATATTTTTCCTTAAGTAGAGTATATCTTGATAATTTATAAACTTCTTATTATTTTTTCCTTTAACTATATTTGATGTGATTGTTTTCGAGGGAAAAAAATTAAATTTTGACATAAATTTATTTATAGAATAACTATTGCATCCACCATCGAACCTTTCTAGATTATCAATCTCAAAAATAATTCCATCAATAAACTTTAAACTTTTTTTTGCACCCTTCACTATATCTAATTCACTTCCTTCGGTATCAATTTTCATAAGTATTTTTTCATTTCTATTTTGTAAAATATATTTATAAAATTTTTCATCAAAGGTATATGTTTTTATCTTCTCAACTCTATTATAATTAATTTTCTTTTGCTCCATAGCTATGCTTTTAAAGATTGATGTTTTTCCACCTCTTACGTAGAAATTAATTTTTTTTTCAGATGATGATAAACAATAATTATAAAGTTTATAATTTAATTTATTTTCACCATAAAACTTATGTATATCACGGTCACAATCTCTATTAGGTTCAATAAGTAAAAAAAATGAATTAGGAAATTGTCCAATAAGATTTTTATCCATATCATTTTTTTCTTCGTATCTAGCTCCAATATTAATGATAATCGAAAAATTTAATTTTTTAAGAAAATCAAAATTCCAATCAACTTTTTTTGATTTAAATAATTTATTTTGTAATTTTTTTAACATAGTAACAGAAAACTAAAATATAATAATATCTTACTTAGTTTTTATAATAATAATAAAATTATATAAATTAATATGTTATAAAATTTAAACATAATTTTGTAATTGATATATTTCATGAAAGTAATTTTGTTCTATGAAATTTCATTTTTTCAAATTAAGTAGATAATATAAATATTATTTTGTAGAAAATTTAAAATTATTATTAAATATCATATGTTTTCCACAACTACATACCCTGTTTCAATAAGTGATATAACAATTCCAATAAAAAGTTTTTCAGATAAAGTTTTTGGAGGAAGAGAAAACTTTAAGTCCACAAGAAATATATTTCTTCTAAATGAAATCTATTTATACAGAAATCAAATAATATCATTATCTAAAGACGGCACTTTTTTGAATATAATTGGGGCTAAAGCTGAAAAAAGAAATTATAAAAACCAATTTTCTATCTTTTGCAAATATAAGATTCTTAATGCTAAAGAAATTTCTAACGACAAAAATAATTTTATTTTTATTCCTCATAATAAACACAAAAATAATTATTGGCATTGTTTATTTGATAATATCTCCCAATTAGCTTTTATTTCACAAAATGTGAAAAACTTAAATGTCATAATACCTGATACAACTGGAAAATTTATCAAAGAGTACATTCTTTTCTTAAAAAAATATTATAAATTCAATTTAGAAATTATAGATGAAAATATTGCAATAAAACTTTCAGGAAAAGTTGTTTTTACTGAGCCTTCTCTATTTGGTGAATTTGAACATAATCAATCAATAGGGCAAGAGTTAATTGAAAAAGCAAAAAAAATTTTTGAAAGAAGAAAGATAAATTGTCAAGGAATTGAATATAAATATGGAAGTATACCCCACAGATTTAAAGTGAATGATGATAACTATAAACAATTTTACAAGTGTTACAGTATGCCATGGTCAACTCCAATAAGAAAAACATCATTAGAAGCCTTAAGAAATTTTTCTAATTTCTTCTGTAAAAATATTTCCTCAAAAAGAAAAATTGTTTATAGCCAAAGAATAGGAGAAAATCCCAAGGATATAATTAACAGGAACCCATTAAATGAGGAAATGCTCCTAAATAAAATAAAAAATAAATTTAATATTGAAATAATTGATTTTTCTAAAATTACTTTTGAACAACAAATAAATATAATGACTCAAACAAAACTATTTATATGTGTTCATGGAAGTGGACCAGCTAATATTGCTTATATGCCAAAAAAAACAGGATTAATTGAAATAATGCCTTATGATTATTCAATACCCACAACAGAAATGAGCAAGGCGTGTGCTGATGCACTTGAAATTTTCTACAGAAGAGTTGACGGAGTCCCATCTGAAACTGAAAGTAAATATAATATTGAAATTAATAAAGTTTTATTAACTATTAATAATATAATAAAATTGATCTAAAATATAAGTCAGATTTTTAAATGAAAATAGCAATTATTGGAGCAGGATGGTTTGGATGTTTAATTGCAGATGAACTTATAAAAAAAGATTATGAAGTTCACATCTATGAAAAAGAAAAAAGGATTTTTAATAATGCTTCTGGTAATAATCAAAATAGATTGCATCTTGGATTTCATTATCCTCGATCTGAGAAAACAATATTACAATCAAAAAAAGGATTTGAAGAGTTTAAGAAGAATTTAGGGAGATTTTGCAAAAGAATACCCAAAAATTATTATTTTATATCAAAGGATAAAAGAACAAAATTAAGTTTTAAGAGATATAAATCTGTTTACAAAAACCTAAATTTAGATTTTAGACAATTAGAACCTCATGAATATAAATTTTTAAATAAAATTGAAGGCGGAATAAATTGCAAAGAGGAACTTATATTATTTAAGAAAGCAAAAATATATTTTGGAAAAAAATTAAAGAACAATCTACATTTCGATACAGAAGTAAAAAAAATTTTAAAACGAAAAAAAAAGTTTGAAATTAATGGCAATCTATATGATGTTGTAATTAATTGTTCATGGATGCAATATTCTAAATTTTCCAACAACAACTATACATATGAATATTGTTTAATGCTAAAATATAAGTCAAAACAAAATAATCATCCAGCTGTTACAATAATGGATGGGCCTTTTTTTACTCTTTATCCATGGGATGATAGGAATAGTTTTGGCCTCTATTCAGTTGAAAAGTCAAGGATAGATACTGACAAAGACCTTGAAAAATTAAAAAAGAGAGTGAAGCAAATAAATAAATTTGATTTATTAGAACAAAGAAAAATAATTGAAAATCAATTTTCTGAATTTTACCCTGATTTCAAAAATAAATTTGTATTTGTCAACTATTTAAAAAGCTATAGAACAATAATTAAAAATAAAAATGATTCAAGAATAAGTAGTGTAAGAAATAATAAAAATTTTATTGATGTTTTTTCTGGTAAAATTGATCATGTTTTTTATGTTTTTGAGAAAATTGAAGAATGCCTGAAAAAATTCTAATAATTGGTAAAAACTCAAGAATTGCTAAAGAGTTTATTAAAAAATTAGGCTCCATTGCTAATGTTTGTCAACCCAGCAAGAATGAATGGGATATGGAGAATTTGGACTTTACAAAAGAACAGAATAGTCTAATAAAAAAATCAAATAAAATACTTTTATTACAGTCAATTATTTCAAATACAAGATATGTGAATAGAAATGAAGTAGATATTATCAAACAAATAAAAATCAACCTTCTATCAGTTATTAAAATTTGTGAAATAGCAATTGAACATAATAAGAACGCCAGAATCCTAGTTATTGGATCTGAATCAGGATTTAAAGGATCCTATGATATTATTTATGCTTTAACAAAATCATCAATCCACAAATATATTAAGGAAAAAAAAATTAAGTATCCGAATCAGCAGTTAGTCTGTATAGCACCATCAACCATCATAGACGCAGGTATTACACTAAGAAGAAAGGATCAAGAGAATGTTACAAAATCAATTAAAAATAATCCCAAAAAAAGAGGTATAAAAAGCAAGGAAATTGCGAATTTAATTTATTCACTTTTTTTTGAACAATCTAATTATTTAAATAATACTGTAATAAGTTTTGATGGGGGAAAGTTCGCCAGAATGAAGACTTGAAATTATAATAAAGAAATCGACATTTTGTTACATAATTAATTAAAGTATTAAGAAAAGACTGTTTAGTGAAAACAATTATTATATTCTGTTATAGACTTATTGAGTTTAGAAATCTTCTAACATCAAATGTTATTAAAGAATGTTCTAAATTGATGAAAGTTATTGTTGTTGTTCCAAAAGACAATGTAAATATCTGCAAAAGAATTGTTGGAGACAATATAACAATTGAACCATTAAATGGTAATGCCAAGTTTAATAAAAGAAAAATAGTGAGTTTTTCTGAAAAATTAGAAAACCTTCTAAGAAATATACTTTCTCTAACATTCGCAAAAAAAAAGACCAAGAAAAATTGTATCTCACAAAGCTTCATGATTAGAGCATATTTTAATTCTCAAAAGAATTTTGGTATAAGAAGAAGAATTC
>MDTA01175495.1_pt1 | contig 26472 bp, 28 predicted proteins | sample 811151 | NCBI WGS metagenome assembly MDTA01 (sample SAMN05326648, study PRJNA326480) | marine metagenome | isolation source: seawater | place: Indian Ocean: South | collected 2010 | reverse complement strand
CCGACAGTTACGGCAACAGCCACGAATACACCAACGTCAACCATAACACCAACCAACACGACTACACCGACAGTTACGGCAACGGCATCAAACACCCCTACCCCAACTCAAACTCCAAGTAACACAGCTACGCCTACAGTTACGGCAACAACCACGAATACACCAACGTCAACCATGACGCCAACCAACACGGCTACACCGACAGTTACGACAACGGCATCAAACACCCCTACCCCAACTCAAACTCCAAGTAGCACAACCACACCGACATCAACCATAACCCCAACCGCAAGCTGCTCTCCCACTAATACACCAAGTCCAACACTGACACCAACACTAACACCAACTCAAACAATTACCCCAACACTAACACCAACTCAAACAATTACCCCAACGATTTCACCTGAGGCTGTTCAGTATATTCGGTTTACTTATGACACCATCTTCATGTTAGAGGGTGAGACGGTTGATGTTAATATATATAGAACTATTCCTTTTAATGTGGAGTCTAGTGTTGACTTTTCCACTAGCGGACTAAGCGATATTAATAATTCTGGCTGGAGTGCAGATGCTGGATATAGCACTGCCGATTATGCTGACTATCTATTTAGTTCAGGAACCTTAACATTCACTAATAATGGGTCAGTGACAGACTATAAGCAAACAATAACCCTCACAGGATTACCTATCCCAGAATCTATGGATGAACCAGATGAAGAGCAAACTGAAGTATTTTTCCTCAAGCTATACAATCCTAGAAGTCAACATGTAGATGTAAAAATTACTGGAGTCAATCCTTACCCAATATTTATATTGGAAGATCCCAACCCCTTCTCTTAGGATTTTAATGTGGCAAGTAAGAGCCTGCAGTCTTTTGCAGATATGTCGCTAAAGTCTGACCATTGTTTTATTACTTCAGTTGAGATTTTTATTTTCTGGCTTTTATGTAACTCTCTGAGTAAGGGGAGGAAGTCACTGTATGACTGAATCGAATGATTCTCAGATAACTCTTTCTTTAAAAAACCTAGAGGGCTTAAGTCGTTAGATTGAGACTGACTTATCTTGACGTCAGACTTGTCAATTTCATCATCAACAACAATATGGACATTTAAAAAGTTTCTAACACATCTTACAAATGCTCTATTGCATGCAATGGTTTCTAGAAATTTTTGAGCAAAACTGCTAGTATTATTTAGAGTTGCATTTGCCATATCTTCGTATATAACTCTTTCTGGAGTCTCGTAGTTGGCAATAAATACGATGCAACATTTTACGGCTACATGATCGGGGGCGCACTTAACAGTCTCAAATGAGACTGATTCAAAGCCCCTAAGCCTAGCAAGCTCTTTGATTCCGCTTAATTTAATTAAAAGCTGGTGATCTTTTAAACCTTCAATTGATCGAGGTACATCTTTTTTTCTAAGCTCAAACCAAGACTTGTTTGGGAACAAATGCTCATCCTTAATCATAGACCTCCAGTTAACGGAGCCATCATCATTAAAGGTGTATTGAATGTTTTCAAGTAGACCATGGTCATCTCGTGAATAGCTGGATGGCCCAGCTGAATTATCTATAGTGTTTGCTTTTTTTCTTGGCATAATACGAATATATTAACATATATTGAGCTTATTGTCAAGAACTTTTTTTAAAAACTCTACAATAGGGGAGGTCTTCCCAAAATTCTTTTTTATTAGATACAGACGAAACGTTTTTACCTTTTGATGCTGAGAGATAGGAGTTAAAAGCTTGTCCATCCTTAATAACATTTCTTTTGCTTAAAAAGGTTAGGTCACTAAAAGTTTTTGTTTTTAATTCTTTTTTTGTTTTTCTTTCATAAAGAATAACAGGATAATCAATTAAATTTAATCTAATTTTATTTAAATTATTTTTATCTTGAGTGAGTAATGTTACTGGTTTCCCTATTGATTGCATTGCTTTAACCTCTTCTTCGGTTGTGTCTTTATTAATTATGAATGATACTTGATTTATGTTATCTTTTATGCCCTCAAGAACTACTTGAGGTATAACTTTATCAGTAATCAGAACCAAGTTGGATAGCGTGGAGCATCTACTAAGAAAATGTAAATCGAAGTTTTTATCCATTCGGATATTAATGTTATTTTGCCCAGCTAAGTTTGAGGGAGAGTAGTTGCCTGGTATTAAATCAATTAAAGAATTACCATAAAGATCTCCTATATAAATAGTTTTAATTGAGTCTAAATCATGATCAATATTTAATTTATCTAGAATACTGCAAGCCAAAACTTCAGGAGGTACTTCATTGATTGTTTTGGGGCTTTCGGTATGGTGGAGACTTGGCTTTCCTTCGCTGTCTGACATTAATATAGAGCATGTATCCTCGCTTGACCAGTAGGGCTTAAAGGTGTTTTTGTAGTCCTTATTTGAGGGGAAGATGATATCCTTATTGCAATGGGAAGCTAGGTGCGCATATATATTAAAATTACCAACATAAAGAAGGCTCTTACTTATAACGTAGTGAGCTTGAAGCCTATTTAAGTGTTTGTAGTTCTTGGAATAAAATACTTGACCCAATTCAGACTGCCCTAATTCAATAACTTCTATTTCGTTTTGTTCAAGAAATGGTTTGATGTGAAAAATTACATCATTATAATAGTCATATGATTTTGAATTTTCTGGTGAGTTCTGGGAAACACATATAAACTTCTTGTCTACAATTGGATAGAACAGCTTCTCCAAAAAAGGCTTTGATATTTTGGATGCCGTAGATAGTGCAAAGCTTTCTAATTTATGCATAACTTAAATCGTATTCTATATTGTGTTTTCCACCGTGTTGGAAGTTTTTAGTCATATGAGTATTTGAGTGTGGGCGGAGGCAGAAATCAAAAAAACCATTGTGACCTAAGTGGCCTTCCGACCAACTCGGATTTTCCATGACATCATTATACTCCACCACTTTATGAACATAGGGATTACCGTGAAGGATATCAAAATACTCTTTTTTAGTGGCATAGTATATATTATGTTCTGGATATCTATTTTTAATTGATTCAAGTAGTGAGGTCGAGTTGAAGATATCTATTTCATTCTCAGGCAGACAGAATAGTATTCTTAAGCCTTCGTCGTCCTTGTCAAGAATATCTTCAAATGGAATTTTATTATTTTCGGCATTATCTTTTTGTGCTGTTTTTATAAAAAAATTATAAACATCTTGTCTGTTTAAATCTTTTTTTAATCTATGTACCCAGTGGGCTATTCCGTTAGGATCCTCTAGTTCAGCATCTCTTTTTAAAATATTTTTATAAAGATCAATGACCCATTCTCTGTCATCTTCTATGTTGGGGGGAGCGTACTTGTCATCTTTCTGTACATATGAAAAATCAAAATCCCAACCAGTAGGCTCAAGTGAGTCAATGAGGGACTCAAACTTAGAACATACAGATTCAATTGAACAGAAATCTATCACAAAATCTCTAGCTTTTTTACCCATAGATGCTTTTTTACTTTTGGACATCTTGTAAACTTTTTCAATCTGACTCGCTATATTTGAAGAGTCTGTGGAAGCTTTAATGAATTGAGTGCCAGGCTCTCTATACTCTGTCCACTTTAGGGGTAATCCTCCGCTTTCGTTGGTGCAGTAGTCTTCTCCACAAGAGTAATTTGTTACTAGAGTTATGAGTTCCGTAAGTTTAGCTTCTTGAATGGGTATTTCTTGACCACCGCTAGTAAACGGGTGACAATATACATCCATTATGTTGTAGATTTCGTTAAGCTGATTCTCTGAGACTCCTCTAGATATTTGAGCCGTTTGCTGAGAGCCCTTGGATCCACAGAATCGACAGTCTAAGTTTTGACCAGAAAATGGTTTGATTTCATAATTCTTGCATTGATCGCAAAAATATGTTGTAATAACCAAACTTGGATCAATATTTTTTTCCTTAATAAACCTTGAGATGTCCCAACCTTCTCCCCAGTGAGTATGAAGTAGTAGTTTAGCTTTAGAGTCTGGATTTTTTTCTATAAAAGACTTGAATACATACAGTAGATTTGGAACGCTTTTCCTAAGTTGATTTCTGAATACAAACCCAATAATAAAGTCGTCGGGGGAAATGTTATTCCTGATTCTAATTGCTTCCCTCTCGTTATCGCTAAGTTTATGGAAGTTGGTTGGGTCTAGGGGAACTGGGAAGAGATGAACATTTTCAAAACCTTGAGAAGATAATGCTTTTTGAGCAAAGGAAGCTTGCACTATTACATTCTGAGTATTTCTGGCCGCGTCTGTATGTTTATCTAAAAGTGGAAGGCTGTCAACTGGAGTCCATATCATGGAGTTAATTTTTTTCCACCAAGGTTTTTTCATGAATGGCTCAAGACCCCATATGTCCTCAATACCTAGGTAAATGTCTGGTTTCTCTTGCTGAATGACATCATCTATTTTATAGTGGCCGTAGTTAGCGTCTCGAGTTTTCTTTTGGTCTGATTTAATTTCTTGAATGAGGTGGGATTCGTGAGGTAGAGATCCTATAGCCTTCCAAGGCATGGTTTGTAATGCCTGATCGTTCCACTGCTTGCCATTCGAAAACTCTACAACTTCATATTTTCCAGTCTTGTATAAATAGGTAAGCAGATGTTTCATGTGCTTACCGAAGCCAGTTCTGGCTCTTGAGTGATTACTATGTATTAAGATTTTCTTTTTCATTAAAATTCATAGTCGCTTGAACCTCCCGCTTTCTTTTTCTTTTCAGAAGCTCTATAAAGTGTGTTTTCGCATATTTTTCTTACCACAGTTTCGCATAAAATCTTTATGAACTCAGCCTCACCAGGCTCGAGTGGAATCTTGAATGTTTGATTGCCGTTTCTTGTTATGGATATGCCGAATGCTGGAAGTGTTGTAGTGACCTCATATGGCTCTTTTGTCTTTTGGTTAATTTTGGTTGATGTAACTTTTTTATCCCAAGGAGTTAATCTGATTTGAGTTTTATTGTCCTCAAATGCATGATATGTATTCCATTCAAACCTGTTATTAATTGCACTGATTATCGCACCGCACTCAAACTCGTTGAATTTGATTGAGATGTTCTTTAGTGGGTCAGCTTTACTACCCGAGAAAGACCCTATTCTCTTACTTGAGTCCCAAGAGTGTTGAGCTATAGCATTAAGGAATAGAATGGGCGAAGAGTCTTTTTGGTTTTCACCGATATAAAAACTGAAGGCAAATCCAGTATTGCTTTTATTGGGCTTGTATATTTGTATGCTCATAGGTCAATCTTAACGTGTTTGTTTTCAAATGTCTTAGGGTTTTTGTCTGGGTGAATAGCTCCACGCCTTTCTTTGGAATACCTTTTGTAATATTTCTCTTTGAGGGGGTCGACTCCGCCGTTCTGTGAGGCTCTTTCTTTTGAGAGGTCTGCACTCATATCTAGCATATCTCCAAGCTTCCCGCCCTTTGCTGTTTTTTCTACAAACTGCTTGCTATTCCAAGCATCAGTACTTCCTGTTGCATTAAGCTCTGGAGAGCTGTACTCCCTCGTCCACTCTACACCGTCTTCGTCGGTAAAAAATTTTTCGTCATTCATGTGGAAGAAGACATCTTTCAGCTCTCCAGTTTCGGGGTGTGAGAATGTATATAAAGGCATTAGAAGAATGTTACTAAAACTCTGTCGTCAGACTTTAGAGTTTCGAAGTGTTTGAATTTATATCTTTGAGTCTGAAGATTGGCTACAAAATCTTTGAAATGACCTTCTCCTTCTGGGATAGAGAATACATGTCCAGCTATATCTCTTTCGGCATATTCGTTACAAAATTCATCAAAGTTGATACAGTCTGGGTTTTCGTTGATAAACTTTACTGTCATAACGTCAATAGGGAATCTATTGTGCTTGTATGTAGAAAGGAGCACAGGAGAGCATCCGCAATTTACATCCTTAAAATAGTTGTTTGCCTGCATTTCAGTTTCACTGTAGTTTGATATCCACAGATTTTTATAATCCTCGCTATTGTGTATTAAGTAAAGAACTACTGAGGCGGAGTAAATACTATACCTTTTATCTATATCTAAATTCATAAGATATACTACAATAAGAAGCTAATTTTTCAAGGTTTATTTTACATTCTTTCTAGCTCTTGTAAGTTTACAAGCTGACTCCTGTATGAGATCAAGAAGGGAGTCAGTAAACCAGCAGAATGCGGAGGATGCGAATGGATATGTAATTAAAATATAGTTAAAACCAAACTCAACCCAGTGGAAGGATGAGAAGCCGACACCTACCCAAAAGCCTAGGCATTGAGAGCATGCTAGTAATTCTCCTAGGATTTTTGATTTTGACGTAAGGAAGTTTCTGGGCTTTGAGAATATATAACTATCCTTTATTGCCCACACCAAACCAACGGCTCCTAGAAGCAGTAAGACTAAATCAGGAAAAGACAAGGGTTATGATTCTAGCTTTCTGTCTCTCCTTCTTCAACTGGCGTTTCAATTGGCGAGACATAATTTTTATCAAGCTCTATATCTGCAACTTCACCACGGGGCATTTCAGATATTTTTTCGGCAGCTTCCGATAGCAGGAGAGCCTCTTCCAGCTTCATGTGTGCCACGTTTCCGTGGTCATCCCTAATGACAATTTCTTCACCTTCAATGGCCACGCTTGGACACTTAGCTTTTCCGCAACACATGAATATTTGGTTGCCTTCTTCCCTTAAGTAGTATTTGTTATTCATTTCCTATGATTTCTATTATTTTGTTTACAGTTTGTTCGTATGTAAAGTCTTCCCTTAATTTTACACCTTCTTCATTCTTTTTTCCATAATAAACTTCAGATTTTTTAAATGCATTAATCATTGTTTCGTCTGAAATTTGATTAACGTTTCCTTGATTGAAGGCTTGACCCTTGATAAAGAAGGCTTGATCGTAAATTTCGGTTTGATATTCTGGCTCAATTAAGATTGAGTTTTTAGAGTTTGCCCAGTCTTTATGTGATGTGTGATTCATGACTATGCTCCACTTACCTAAAGCTGAGGCATTGAATGCGGGTAAATTCCAGCCTTCTGCTCCACTCAATCCAGATAGATCAATATCAATTGCATTAATGAATTCATTCACTTCTGAGTTTGTCTTGAGGTGAGGTAGAAAGTTTATGTTTCCATAACTTTTTCCATCAAGACATTGACCGAGAATCTGATTCATTTGTTCAGGCTTAAAGAATGGGTTGGTAATACAACAAGAAAGCTGATAGTCGTAATTATTCCCATATTGCTTAGCCCAGTTCTTGATTATTTGAGCAGTATTTTTTCTTTTCTAAAACTTCCCCATTAACCCAAAGTGGATTTTATTTGGAAGGTATGATTCGTCCGTCTCATGGAAGTCTTCATCGAAGCCCATGGGGACAGTGTGAATGTTTTGACAACCCCTAGACTTAAAAATATCTGAAGCATGATTGCTTGAGAAGATGCAATTGTCTTGCAGGTTGGCTATTGATGTTTCGACATCCGTAGGTTCATCAGTTTCGTAAAACGTTAAAAGAGTTTGACGTCTTGATACCCTAGACTCAGAGCCATTGAGGTGCCACTGACACAAGGTATGGTAATCTTTATCTATTAAGTGAAACCTGTTTTGGGAGGAAGACACAACCCATTTATGGAAATCGGAATCGATTTTATCGAAGGCATCAAATACTAAATTATCTCCAAAGGGAAAGAATGCAACATTAATGCTTTTTCTGTATAGCTCCCTAAGTATATTGTAACTTACGTTACCGAAACTAAGTGAGTTAATTGCTCCTTTGTATATGAGATTTTGCATATCAGAATGGGATGTCATCTATATCATCAATATCATTACTGGAATTTTCAATTTTTTCTTCCATCTTTTTCACTTCTTTTTTGGATGGCCTTGAGGGCTCTTGAGACCCCCCACCTTCTTCGGACCCAAGGAAGTGAACTTTGTCGGCAATGCAGAAGAGTTTGCTGAACTTTTTGCCGTCTTTCTCCCAACTGTTAGACTTAAGTCTACCTTCAATGGCTACCTTCTTGCCTTTGTTGAGGAATTTGGTGCAGTTCTCTGCCTGTTTACTCCAAGTCTCTATATCGATAAAGAGAGTATTTTTCTTCTTCTCTCCATTTGAATAATAGTATTCATTTACTGCGATGCCGAATTTACACACCTTAGTGTCTCCAACATCCTTACATTCTGGGTCTTGAGTCAAGTTTCCTATTGCTATATATTTGTTCATAATTTAAATTTCTTTGTCGATTTTTTTCCTAATTTGGGTGATTGCTGTGTTGTGAAGATTAATGCATCCCTGTATGCTCATTTTAATCTGGTTACTGACCATCCTCCAAGGCATAACAGAATTATTTTTCACAACGACATATCTAAGGTTAAATATTTTCCCAATTCTTTTGTCTGGGAATTTTTTTGCGTGAGATATGATGTTTAAAAATAAGTCCACATTGCTTTCTTCCTTGTTTTTATTGCTGTAGCTGAAGTACTCTATTACATCTTCTTCTACGGGGACAGTCTTTCTTTTTTTGCTTTTGTTGTAAAGGTTAAGGCACTTCCATTTTATTTCATTACCTAAGTAGGTGCTGAATTTGGAGCCCCTATCTGGGTCAAACTTGAGAGCCGAACAATAGATTTGATAGTCTTTATCCCTTATTAGTTCGCGCCTCAAGCTTTCGTTGTAGCTCTGAGAGATGAATGAATTAATCATCTCTATGCATAAGCCAGAGTGCCTTTGTATTAGAACATCTAGGCATTCTTCGGTGTTTTCTTGGGACTTGATGAATTGGACAAGAGTCTCATCACTCATGCTGTTATAGTTGATCATTTTCCTGTGCTCCCAAATCCTCCGTCACCCCTCTGGGTGTCATTTAAGTGTTTAACTTTATTCATATAAATTTTATTGTGCTTGCAGGGTATAAGCTGTGCGATTTTATCTCCTTCGTGGTATATTCTTTGCGGGTTTACTGATGTAACTATACCTTTCGTCATTCCACCTATGGGACTTTTACCTTCAACAATTTTCATGTCTTCAGGTTGGGCTATGTATTTAAAGCACACCTTAATCTTACCTCTATACCCAGAGTCAATAACGCCTACTGAGTTTGCTAAAGAAAGGTTTGTTTTAATTATACTTGATCTAGGGTATAGCAACATGAAGAAATCAAATTCATTAGTGTCGCTGTTCGCTTCTGGCTCTATAATAAGATCTGTTTCGTACTCTATGTGGTAGATTGCAGTGTAGTGAAGCCCTCTGTATATTGATCCATGGACTATAGGGTCGCTAGTTGCAACGATATCGTACCCAGCATCACCTATGTTGGCGGGTTCATGTATGATTGAGTTATTTTCTAGTATGTTTAAATTCATTTTTAGTTTTTACGAACTCTCTTAAGTTGCTTGATATGCCATTAAAACCCAATCTCTCGAACATTGATTCAGAAGAATAAAAGTCAGCGAAAGAGGAGCTTCCTAGTTCATGTCCGTGCTTAGGGTTGCACATTACTACTGTTGAGACAAGAAGTTTTTCATTAAATTTATTCATTGCCATGATGAGTCCAGATAGGGCTGCGGACTCACTGTCAATGTCATCTACTTCAAACTCCCAATCGGCAGAAGAAACCATATAGCTTTTAACTTTTTTGCTCATTACAAAGGCAATATTAACATAAAAAAGGAGTTTAGTCAAGAAGAAATTTTTGATTTAAGAAGAAAATTTGAATTGAAAAGAAATACTTCGTATTTCAATATTATTATATATTTTATATATTTAATAAATAAATAGATATATATGTCATAGTATATATTATATATATAGGTTGTATATTGTAACGCATAAGATGAAAAAGTCAAGAACAAAAATATCTTTTTTTAGTTTATTCAGGGATTCTGAATCATATTTGGGCGATCTACTAGCTAGAATAGAGGAAATGGAGGCTATAACTGATGCTGAATTTAGTTATTTTTTTTACGAAAATGACTCAAAGGATAACACTGTTAAGATTCTCAATGATTGGATCAAGGGTAAGAATGGAAAGTTCTTATCAGAAGATGTGAATGAAATTAAATATGAGTCAACAACAGAACCCTTAAGAGTTATCAAGATGGCTAGAATTAGAAATAAAATGGCTGAATTAGGTAAGCCTGTTGACTCCGATTACTGTGTGGTGCTTGATAGCGATATAGTTTTTGACCCAAACATAGTCAATCAGTACCTAGAGTATCGCAACCTAAATTTCTCTATGTTAACTCCGAACATTAGGCAAAATGTTCCCTGCAAAATGGGGTCAGGTGATTGCGATTCCTACTATGATAGTTGGAGCTTAGTCGATAAAGATAAAAATCAGTGCATGACTTGGTCTTCCAACCCTTTTTACAGAGCTGAAGACAGAAGTCTATTCGAGCAAGGGCTACCAATAGAGGTGGATAAATCTTTTGGCGGTTTCGCTTTCGTAAAAAGTGAATTTTTTAATCAAGTTAATTGGTTCTCGAACGGTCAGCTTGAACATTGTCACTTCTGTGATATGCTGAGGAGTCATGCACCCATATTCTTTTTGCCCAACATCACACCTCAAACCTATGTAGAAAAATCAACATGGGAACATGAAGACAGGGTCGTAAATCACCAAAAACATCTACTCGAAAATAAGTGGAATCGTTTTTTATGGAAAACTCAAACCCAAAATTCATAATAAATTATGAACTTCACTATCAGTTATGCTATTACAGCCTGCAACGAGCATAAGGAGCTCAAGAAATGCATTAGCCACATAATTGACCACAAGAGAGGAGTTGATGAAATCATTGTTCAAGTCGATAGCGAAAATCATACAAAAGCAGTTTCAAAAGTAATCAATTCCTTCGGTTTAGTTAAACATAAATTTCCACTAAATAACAATTTCTCAAATTTTAAAAATAATTTAAAAAAAATATGTAATGGAGATTATATTTTTCAGATAGACGCAGACGAAATACCTGCAGAAGAAACAATTTCAAATTTACATAATTTAATTGAATCGAATTTAGATATTGATTTATTTCTTGTACCCAGAATTAACATCTTAAATGACTCAACCGAATCTAATACCGAGAAGATGGGATGGTCTTTAAACAATGAGGGTTGGGTTAACTGGCCAGACTATCAATACAGAATTTTTAAAAATAATTTCAATATTAAATGGGACGGTTCTCTCGGGCACAAGATCTCTGGAGCTCAGGTAGGATCACAGCTACCAGACTCCCCTGAATATGCAATCACCAAAACATCTACCTCAGAAAAAGTTTTTAAAGAGCTCTCCCAAAAACTATCCTTATGTTTATGTGTAGCTAACAGTGAAGACTGTCTTCCTAGATTTTTTGATTGGGCAATTCCTAGATTCTCAAACATAGTAATACTAGAATCTAAATCAGAAGACTCAACCAGCGAAATCTTAAATACGTATAAACAAAAATACCCAAAACAAATTAATTTACATTTTAAGGATATAAAAAATATTGCAGACCAAAAACAACATTGCTTAAATTTATGTAAAACAGAATGGAAATTAATTGTTGATGCTGACGAGATCCTAGAAAATCACGACTGGATCTCACGAATACAACATTGCGAAACAAACAATATAGACTTATGTTTTCTACCACGATATAACCTACAGAAAGACGACAGACACTACCTTACAACCGCATACCCAGATCTTCAACCTAGACTAATCAACTCCCAGACATCATTTTCAACAAACCCCATGCACGAAACCCACCACGTTATGGTTGGCCACCGCAACCAATCCAACATTTCAGACTGCCACATCATACACTGGGGCCACATAAGAAGCGAAGAGCAAAACTTATGGAAGAGTAGGATGAGAAAGCAATTCGCCTCAACAGATTTATGCGACGGTGAAGGCTTATTGTCTACCGAAAATTGGTTTCATGAAAGAAATAGAATATTAAAACTCAACGACTCCATAGAAAAACTCCCACAAAAAGCTTTGGATTGCATATACATAAAAAAACAGGAAAAACAAAACAATTTATACGAAAAAATTTAAAAAAAATCTATATAAATCATGAATACAATATCCAACAAATTCAATCGAGCTCTAGTTACTGGAGGGGCAGGCTTTATAGGTAGCCACATAGTAGAGGAGCTTTTACTTCAAGGAATAAAGGTGGTTTCAGTTGATGACTACTCTTCTGGAAAAGCTTATAATCTATCTGCCTTTAAGTCGAACCCCAACTTATCAATAGAGTAATGCGATGTCACAGATTTCGACAAACTTAATTCTATTTTCCATAAATATAAATTTGATATAGTTTTTCACAATGCGGCATCTAAAAAAAATATATGCCTCAAGAACCCACCTAGAGATCTAGAAGTTAATGGCACAGGGGCTTATAATATTTGCGAACTTTCATTAAGGCATAAGGTTAAAAAATTAATGCATGCCTCCACAGGCTCAGTGTACGGGGAAGCAAAAATTTTACCCCAAAACGAACTACACCCACTAAACCCTACATCTTATTACGGAGTCAGTAAGCTTGCTGGAGAAAGATACGTCAAAATGTATAGCGACCAACTAGGCTTAAATGCTACTATACTAAGATACTTCCATGTTTTTGGATCAAGGCAAGAGCATGACCCAGAACTTGGCGGCGTGGTCTCCATTTTTATAGATAGAGCAAAGCAAGGTCTACCTTTAATTATTCATGGAGACGGCACTCAACAAAGATCCTTTACACATGTCAAAGATATTGTAGGAATAAACTTTCATGCCGCTACCCACGAAAATAGCAACGGAGAAGCTTACAACTGCGCATCAGGAGTCAATGTTACCATTCAAGAGTTGGCTGATTTTGTGAAAGAAAAAACCAGCTTAAATGAAGAGCACATATATGATGATTGGCTTGTCGGAGATATAAAGGTATTCGATATTGAAAATGCAAAAATTAAAGCTCTAGGATTTAACTTCTCAACTTCATTTCAGGACGGTTTAAATGTTTTACTAGAAAAATAAAATGTGCTCCTTTATTGGAATAGTCAGTAAAGATCAATCATTGATTAATGAGATTAAATTAAATATTGATCATAAATTTCAAAAATTAAAATATAGAGGTCCAGATATTTCAAACTGCATTAAGTATAATAAAAATACTTTATTATGCGGGTTCGTTTTAGCTATTAATGACTCAGTAGGGCAACCTCTATACAGCAATGATTCTTGGATGTTATGGAATGGCGAAATATATAATTATAACAGATCATACACCAACGACAGTAAATATCTTTTTAACTTCCTCAACAATAAAGGAATCAAAAAAATCAATAACCTAGATGGAGAATATGCTATTTGCTATTTTAAAGATTCAAAACTACATTTAATAACGGATTCATTTTACACAAAACCCCTGTGCTTCTCAATAGAGGATGGCTTGATCATTTTCTCTAGTTACGAGAGCGCCATAAGAGAAGTGAAACAAAATGCCCAAGTAGTTCACGCATTACCCAACACACATTATGTCATTAATACAGATACATATGTTTTAGAAAAACAGGAGGAAGTTTATAGCTGGGATTTTGAGCCAAGATATAATACATACGACAATTGGTTAGAATCATACAAACAATCAATTATTAAAAGGTGCGACACGGACAAGAAGTTATTTTTACCAATGAGTTCAGGTTATGATTCGGGTGGCATATGCAGCGAGTTGATATCAAATCAAATACCCATCACAGTTTACACATACAAAGGTGTTGAGCATAAAAAAACTCTAGCTAACAGGGTTAAAATAATAAACAGTACGGATAATTCATCACACCATTATGTAGACATCTTCTCTAACTTTGATTCTTATTTTTTAGAGTTCTATAATAAAGTCGAAAACCATATAGCTTACCATTATGACGGCAAACCTTATTTAGATATATATCATGCTTATTCATGTTTTGCCCATTACTACATTTGCAGGGAAGCAAAAAAAACAGGACACACCATATGCCTCTCTGGGCATGGAGCTGACGAAGTATACTCAGACTACAATACACCAAGGACTGTCGGAGTTTCTGTTGTTCGGGGGGACTATGCTGGCTGGAGAAGAAAATGGCCAAACTTCGACATGGGTTACGGTAGAAATATACTAGGCATGTTCGACAGGGTTGCTGGTTGCGTTGGTGTGGAAACTCGCTATCCATATTTAGATAGAGACACTGTTCAAAATTTCTTATGGTTGTCTGATGAGCTTAAAAACAGGAACTACAAACAATGCCTTCATAAAGCGATGTCTCTGAGAAAATTTCCCTTTGACATAAATAATAAATCCCCACTAAGAGTTGCTGAGGGCGATACCAATAACAATGTATTCAAATCAAAACTAATTAATTTTTATAAAGAACACAAAATTCAAAAACCAAGCTATATACAATGATTAAATGCGAAGAAAATTACAATGTTCCAGACGAAGAAATAGACTCTCTTTTTATATGTCAAGATGATTGGGCAAATACTGGTTTTAGATTCACCAGATGCCTAAACATGATAGGCATTAAAGCTAAAATGCTAAAAAGAAACAAACACTCTTTCAATTACCCAATTCAGGCTGAAACTACAAATGAAATTACGGCATCGAGAGGAGTCCCCTTAATAAATAAAATTAACCATTTTGACAATTCTAGAATTAAAAAAATTCTGAAAAACTGCAGAGTTATCCACTTCCATGCAAGCAACTATAATCAACAATTAGCAAACTTCATTGCCAGCAATCCAAATTCTATAAATGCAGTGGTCCAACATGGAGGCACAACATACAGAAGAGACCCCTCCAAGTCCAATAAGCTCTTTAATCCAATTACGGATGCCACAATTATTCAATGCCCAGACCTACTTAACTTGGGTGCAAAAAATGAGCATTTAATATATTATCCAGTAGATACAGATTTAATCCAACCAACCTTCCGCCTAGTTGAATCAAAAGAAAAAATAAAAATAGGACACTTCCCGAGCACTGCTTCAGTAAAAGGCAGCCCCCTAATAATAAAAGCTGTAAATGAAGTCATCAACCTCGAAAACTTAAAGGATCGCATTGAATATATAGGCATCGGAAGCGCTGCTGTTACTGCATCACACGACGGCGGTGCAAGGTTACCTTGGGTCGACCACCTAGAAAGAGTCAGGAACACTGATATCATGATAGAAACAGTCAACACCCTCAACCACGGCAAAAAATTTGGGGAATGGGGAAACACAGCCCTTGAATGTGCTGCACTAGGCAAAATAGTTATCACTAATACTCTCACTTCGGAAATATATAAAGAGCAATATGGAGACTGCGCCCTACATATTGCCAACAATGCGGAAGAGCTTCAAGCTCAAATTAAAAAAATCTCAAACTACTCACCATAGCAAATGCTAGAAAAGCAAATTGAAAGCAGAGAATGGGCTGTTAAAAATCACAGTATGGGAGCTACAGCAAAAAGAATCTGGGAAAAAGTTTACCAACCTTTTTTTCCTGACAAAAAAGCTAAAGTAGAGTCGCTAATAAAGCAGTTAAACTTATAAAGGAATATGAAGATCCTTAAAATTTACCCAGCAAGAGACATCCCATCATCCTACAACTACCATATCAACTACGATATTTGGGACAAAATCAATGGAGATAAATCTATCCTCGGGGATCAAACAATTAACTTCGATAGTTATGATGCAATATTTTTACCTATGTATAAAAGGTGGCAAGGCCACAGGGATTTACTAAAAAAAATAAAGGGAAGCAATGCTAAAACTTTCCTGTTCGACAACGATAGCCATTACCGCAAGTTCTCCGATTCCTTTTATAATGATATAGATTTTATATTTTATAGATGCACAGATCAAGACAACAACCCCCCAGTTCAAGCTGGCCAATTCCTGAAATGGAGTATAGATACATCTAAATATTTACCAAAATACGGAAACTTAGAGGTATCTTTTTGTTGCTCTATACATGAGAAATATTATCCATTAAGATGCGAAATAAACAAACATGTCATTAAAGCTAAATCTCACAAAGGGCCTAAATATATAAAACACTTACAAGATAGCGCTGCCATTATCCACACATCAGAATACTACACCCCAAAACTAACCCCAATAGCAAGATCCAAAGCTCTGGAAATAGCATCCTGCGGTTCGGAAATTATCTCCAACCCATCCAGCAACATGGCTGACTATTATCCGCTTGATTTAATCAGAATATTCACAGACATTAATGAACTTAAAGATATAATTAAGAACTTTTCCCCAAATATTGAAACTCAAAAAAAGTTAAGGCAAATCACAGAGGAAAAGCATGATAGTAGGGTAAGAGCGAAAGAAGTTATTCAAAAAATAAAAGAAGTTTTATGAGTAAAAAAATACTAGTTATCATGCCCACCTATAATAAGGAGGAGTTTCTAGATAAAGCGATTCAAAGTGTGTTAAGCCAGACTCACGACAACCTACTTCTATGTATCGTAGATGATTGCTCTACCGACTCTTCTCTAGCTATAGCCAATAAATACAAAAAGGAAGACGATAGAGTTTTAGTGCTCAAAAACTCAGAAAACTTAGGTTGTTATGCGGCCAGAAATCTTGGCCTCCTGAAGTGTAAAGATTTAGACTGGGATTTATTCACTATACATGACTCTGACGACTATTCAGACCCAGAGAGATTGAGGGAGATTTCAAAACCTCTCTCAAACCCCAGTGTGCTGGGTCTTAAAACTACATATACTAGAGTGAACAGAAAAGGCGAACCTCAAACATGTAGGGATAACCCTAGCAAGATAGATCAATACGCATCAGAAGGTATTGCTATTTTCCCGAAAGAAACTTTTAATATTATTGGTTTTTTTGATAAAACTAGATTTTCTGGGGATACCGATTACTGGTGGCGACTTCAAGCATTCTGCCACCATAACCCACAATATATAGTAGGCAGCCACACCCAACCACTATACTCAGCAGTACTTCATGAGACGAATTTAACTAAAATATATAATTTTGAAACGGACAGGCCGAAATATTTCCACAAATCTAAATCAGACATAATAAACATGTCTCAATTAGGATCATTCCGCAGAGACTTCTGGGCGTGAATAACTTTATTTTTTTTAATCTTGCAATACACTAAAATCTATGGTATGATATGTTTTTCACATAAATTCGATTACTTTTGTTTAAAACATAACCCCTCAGTGTAATATCAATCCATGGACATCAAAGTCAAGAAGAGAAACGGAAGATTACAAGACTTTAAAGTAGATAAAATTAACGCCAATGCAGAGAGAGCGTGTGAAGGCATTGAGGATGTTTCGCCAAGCGAAATAGTTCTAGATGCACAGCTCCAACTCTACGATAAAATCACCACAACGGAGATTGATAAAGCTCTCATACTTTCTGCTAGAGAGAAGATAGAAAAAGAGCCAAACTACTCTTTTGCTGCGGCTCAACTTTTATTAAATACTCTTTATAAAGAGGTTTTTAAGGAGGGAGTTGACTCGGACACCTTTAAGCTTCAATACAGACAGAGCTTCATTAAGAATATTAAAAAGTTAGTCAAGGAGAATAGAGTAGACGAAAGGCTTCTCGACTTCGATCTACCCAAACTCTCAGAGGCAATAAAAATTCGCAGAGATAAGCGACTAAAATATCTTGGAGTGCAAACATTATATGATCGATACTTCATTAGGCTCGACGGAAAAATCCACGAAGCCCCTCAGTCTTTTTGGATGAGAGTAGCCATGGGTCTAGCTATTAACGAAGAAAATAAAAATGAAAAAGCTATAGAATTTTACAACCTCATGAGCAAACTGCTCTACACTCCATCAACCCCAACACTATTTAATAGTGGGACAACTCACTCCCAATTAAGTTCATGCTACCTAAACACTTTCGATGATAGTATTGATGGAATTTTTGATGGAGCATGGCAAGAAGCTAGGAAGTCAAAATTCGCTGGCGGACTCGGCTTGGATGTAACACCCTTTCGGTCAACTGGCTCCCACATTCAAGGAACGAACGGAATATCAAGCGGACTAGTTCCTTGGTTGAAAATCTTCAACGATTTACTTATTGCAGTAAACCAAGGTTGTAAAAGACCCGGTGCTGGATGTGCATATCTAGAGCCTTGGCACCTAGATTACGAAGAATTTTTAAACCTTAGAAGAAACACGGGCGATGACAGGCTTCGTTGTCACGATTTAAACACCGCCTCTTGGATTCCAGATGAGTTTATGAGGAGAGTTCAAAACGAGCAAGACTGGTATTTCTTTGACCCTAAAGATGCGCAGCTTCATGACTGCTTCGGTAAAGAGTTTGACGAAAGATACAATAATCTTATAGATCTCGCCGAAAACGGTCACGTAGAAAACTGGAGAAAGATGCCAGCTAAAGATCTCTGGAAGAAAATGTTGAAGGTTTTATTCGAAACCTCTCACCCTTGGAACACATTCAAGGATCCTTGTAACATTAGATATACAAATCAGCACCAAGGAACCGTCAACAGTAGTAATCTTTGCACCGAAATTACACTACACACCAAATCGTCTGAGTACGAAAAAGGTGAAAAGACTAAAATTGGCGAAACAGCTGTCTGCAATCTTGGATCAATCAATCTAGTTAATCATCTAGATTGCGAAGGTGATTTTGATTTTGAAAAGCTAACTCGATCAATTCACACAGCAGTAAGGATGCTAGATAACGTCATAGATATAAATTTCTATCCGACCAGAGAGGCTAGCAATTCTAACTTAAGAAATAGGCCTGTAGGTCTAGGTATTATGGGTTTGCATGATGTACTACATATCAAAAACATACCCATAGACAGCGATGAAGCAGTTAAATTTAATAATTATTTATTTGAATTTTACTCCTCTCAAGCAATTTATGCTAGCTCTCTCCTCGCAAAAGAAAGGGGCTCTTATGAGAACTATGAAAACTCACTTTGGCACGGAGGAACTTTCCCAATAGACTCCTATAATAATCTCATGGTTTATAAAGGCAAGCAAGAGGTTCCTAAAGAGTCAGTAACAGGTAAACCTTTAACTGGGTATGGTCAAAGCCTTCGTGATGAATGGAAAAAGGTCAGAACTCATGTTGGAGAGTTTGGCATGAGAAACTCAAATGTTATGGCCATTGCCCCAACAGCAACCATAGGTTACATCAACGGAGTCGAGCAAAGTGTAGAGCCAAACTTCTCCGTTCTTTTTGTATACGAAAACAAGTCTGGCAATTTTTATATCACTAACCCCCATTTCGTTAAAGATATGAAAGATAGGGGCCTATGGACATCAGAAATGTCTCAGCTAGTTAAGGATTGCGATGGAGACTTATCTTTACTCAACGGATCTATCCCAGAAGACCTTAAAGAAAAATACAAAACCGCATTTGATAGAGATATGTTTAAACTAATTGAATGTAATGCGGTTAGGCAAAAATGGATAGATCAATCTATCAGTTTCAATCTATACAACAAGAGCACCTCTCTAAAGTATCTTAATGATATTTATATGTACTGCTGGGAGCATGGATTAAAGACAACTTATTACCTAAGGAATAGGGCTGCAAGCAAGGTTGAAAAATCAACATCAGACTCCAGCTCAGAACCTTCTGCATGCAGCATAGAGGCCATGAAGAACGGAGAAATTTGCGAATCCTGCCAATAAACTAGACTTATACAGCACTAATTATATTATAACTAGTGAAAAAAGTATTAGTTACTGGAGTTACAGGCCAAGACGGTAGTCATATGGTTGACTATCTCCTTAAAAAAGATTCCACCATGGTTATTGGGGGAATAAGAAGGCTTAGTGTTAGTAATCATAAAAATATTGAGCATGTATTAAACCATCCTAGGTTCAATCTCATTGATTTGGATATAACAGACTCAGAAAATGTCTCTTCAGTTATATCTCAAGAAAAGCCAGACTATTTTGTAAATTTTGCAGCAAATTCATTTGTTGGAAACAGCTGGACAATGCCCATAAACCATATGGAAACCAACTGTATGGCGGTTCTCTATCAACTTGAAGCTATAAGAAAGAACTGCCCTTCCTGTAGGTACTATAATGCTGGCAGTAGTGAAGAGTTCGGAGACGTAGTCAGCTCGCCCCAAAACGAAAGCAATGAGCTAAGACCCAGAAGCCCCTACGGAGCATCCAAAGCATCCGCAAGACACCTCATAAAAGTATACAGGGAATCTTACGACCTTTATGCAGTGCAAGGCTGGCTCTTCAATCACGAAGGAACCAGAAGGGGTGAACAGTTTGTGACTAGAAAAATTTCCAAAAGCACTGCCTTCATATCTCGACAAATAGAACTAGGAAAAAGCTTTGACCCTATATCTCTAGGTAATTTAGATGCGAAAAGAGATTGGTCTGATGCGGAAGATTTTATTGATGGAGTTTGGCTTATGCTAAACAACACTCTTGGACCCAAAGACTATGTTTTAGCTTCTGGGAAAACTTATTCAATAAGGCAATTTGTTGAAGCTTCCTTTTCAGCTGCAGGCATAGACTGCTTTTGGTCTGGGTCAGGGCTATCTGAAAAATTGATTGCCTCAAAAACAGACTCTGTATTAGTAGACATTAATAAAGATTTTTATAGACCAGCAGAAGTTGAGCTTTTATTAGGAGACCCCTCGTTAGCGGAGAGTGAGCTAGGTTGGACTCGCAAAACTGACTTCAGAAGCTTGGTTGAAAAAATGTACACAAGCGACTACAATCAATTGGCGCAGTAAGTGCAATATTATGTATAGAAATGCCCAATAAGGGGTTTCATGAGTGCCATATGGGCTCAATTAACAACAAAATAATATAATACTATGACAAAAATACACAAAACAACAAAAGGTGGTAAGGCTACAGCGTGGCCTACCAGTAGACAGGAAATCATGATGCCATTCGATTCTTTATTCGATGACATCATACAAAAAACAATGCCTTCATTCTCCAAGGAGTTTGGAATTAACTTCTTTGGGTCAAATAGTTACCCAAAGATTGACGCCATTGATTATGATGATAAGATTACTATTGAAGCTGAGATACCAGGGCTTCAGAAAGATGAGGTTTCTGTAGATCTAGAGGAAAATGTTCTCACTATTTCTGGACTAAAGCATAGTCATGATGAAGACACAGACCTTAGATACATAAGAAGAGAGCTTAAAAGGTCTTCATTCAAAAGGTCTTTCACAATTGGTGAAAATATTGACGGAAAATCAATTCAAGCTGATTTTGACAACGGAATACTTCTCATTACCCTACCAAAAAAGGAACCAGAAGTCCCCAAGAAAATTAAAATTCTTTAAATAAACAGTGCTCATGGGGTTTGGGTGTATATTATTGTGTGAGAAAAAAGACTCTAGCTCAGTATAAAGCCCAAGCTCCAGAGATGCCAGCCAACACTTGCCCCTATATAGACTTCATACAAGAAGTCCACAAAGAGATATCAGATGAAATTGACTCTCCATTATTACGGCAAAAAATAGAACTCCTAGAGCCAATGCTTGAATATATAAGGACATCAAATGATAATTTAAGAAAGAGTTCCCACTATTGGTTTACTAAATTCAGGAATAAACGTTAAATAATTGTTATTTTATTTTTAAAAAAATCTATTTAAGTGTATAATAGTGTATGGCTAATTCAGAATTATATGTACAGGACTCCAAAAACAACAATCAATGGAAGCCGCTTACCACCAACGACCTATCGGATAACGAAAAATTTGGTCAATACTATGCTTACAGCGAAGGTGATGGAGTAATAGCCGCTGGAGAGGTGTTTCTTTTTGCTTTTCATCTTACCGTGACAGGAGCTACCCTTAATGACACTGTCACCATTAAAGATGCAGCTAACACCATGTTTAAGTTTACTATGGATGGGTCTGATGTTCAAACATTTTCTTTTTGCCCAACAGTGTCAATCGCTACAGCTGGAGATCTCTCAGTAGAGTCCGCCCTTACTGGTCCCGCTGCATTTAATCTTACGACAGTCTACAATTAAGTTTTTCCTTGACTTTTTTTGTTTTTTATGTTAAGATATTTGATCTTATTTGATTAAATTATCGTTATAAAAAAAATGTCTGACAAATCTGGAGAACTTCTAACTAAAAATATTGCTGGCGTAAACAGAATATTACCTCACAAGCACAAATATGCTTGGGATCTTTTTCTAAAAAGCTGTGCAAATAATTGGATGCCTACAGAAATCAGCATGCAAAATGACATCAAGCAATGGAAAAACGATGAAATTACAGAAGATGAAAAACTACTTGTTAAACGCTGTCTCGGATTTTTTGCTGGAAGTGAGTCTTTGGTTGGTAATAATCTTCTTCTATCTGCCTTTCGTTATATTACGGACGCCGAATGCAGGCAGTACATCCTCAGGCAAGCCTTCGAAGAAAGCTTGCACAACCTCACAGTAGTATATATATGCGATAGCTTAGATTTGGATATAGAGGAGGTCTTTGCTGCTTATGAGAATATTCCTAGCATTAAAGCCAAGGATGACTTTCTAATGAGCATTACTAATGACATTAGCCGCCAAGATTTCAACCCACACAACAAAGAGGGTAAGCAAGAAATACTTAGAAACTTTTTAACCTATTGGATTGTATGTGAAGGTACATTCTTTTTCAGTGGATTCGCAATGCTTCTTGCCTTGGGCAGACAAAACAAGCTTCAAGGCATTTCGGACCAAATAAAATATACCCTTAGAGATGAAAGTTCTCACATAGCGTTTGGGACATATTTAATTAACACACTAATAGAGCAAAACCCATCCATATGGACAAAAAAAATCCAAGAAGAGTTCATTGATCACATTAAAAAAGCTGTAGAGCTAGAGATAGCCTACGCTCATGATGTTCTACCCACTGGAATACTTGGCCTTAATGCTGAAATGTTTGTCGAATACATGCACTATATAGGCAACAGACGCCTAGAGGCTATTGGGCTCGACTATAGGTTCCCAAGCGACAAAAACCCCTTCCCTTGGCTTGGTGAGGTGGTAGATGTTCAAGCAATGGGCAACTTCTTCGAGAGAAGGGTTAGAGAGTATCAGCAAAGCGGATCCCTAGAAGATGATTTTTAACTTTACTTTTATGTTTTTTTGTGCTATTATAGGCTTGTGGCCAAACTAAATAAAAAAGAAATAGTATTAAAATTAATTACTCCCCCATCTAGAATCAAAGGGCCTTTTTGGTCTAGGGAGTATAAGATTTTAAACAAATTGATGGAGCAATTCCCCTCTGAGGAGTTTTGGCAAAAAGTAAACTTCAACAATGGCTGGGATTCTTTAATTATTCTTCAGTCTGATTACGGAAAATCTTTACTTGAAAAAAAGTATAAAGAGTTTCATTATAAAATACCAGACCCTCCCACAATTGTTATTTCAGAAAAGTCTGGGGAGGATAAAACCATTAAGCCAAAACCAAAAACCATTAGAGGATTTCTATCATGAGTAAAACATTAGATCAAATTAATAAATTCCTTTCAGACAAAGAGAATCAAAAGTATCATTTCAACAATTTCAATGAGGAAGAGTATAAAATATCAAGCGGTAGTCTCAACCTAGATTTAGCTCTAGGCGGAGGATTCCCAGCTGGAGCCCACAGATTTACTGGGGTTAATGAGGGCGGAAAAACTAGCTGTGCACTAACTGTCGCAAAGAACTTTCAAAGTAACTTTGGCAAGGGTGGAATGGTAATAATCATTAAGTCAGAAGGAAGACTAAGCCAAGAGATGTTAAAGAGGTCAGGAGTTGACACCGATCCAGAAAAATTCTTCGTCTTGGATTGCAATATTTTTGAAAAAGTTTTTGAGTTCATCAGGGATCTTGTTTTTAATAATGAAGATGGTAAAAAATATATGTTCATCGTTGATAGCGTCGATGCCCTCTGCAGAATCAATGATATAGACAAACCCTTTGCGGAGAGCGAGCAGGTTGCAGGTGGAGCATTAGTGACTTCGGTTTTCTTAAAAAAGATGGTTCTACCTATCACCAAAATGGGGCATATGATGATACTAACCTCTCAAGTAAGAATCGAAATTCCATCTAGTGCCTATGCGGCAAGAGGTGGCCCAAAGATTAAACAAGCGGGAGGTAATGCAATCAAACATTATGCTAACTTCATACTAGAGTTCGAGGAAAGGTATAACAATGACATTATGTGGGAAAATCCGTCAGCCTCCAAGCTTGATGACAAAGGCAATCCAATTGGACACTACTGCAAAATAAGGTTCAGGAAGAGTATTAATGAAAAAACAGGAGCTCAAGTCAGATACCCCATTAGGTATGGGAGGACAGGCGGTAATTCAATTTGGCTAGATAAAGAGATTATAGATATGATGTATCTATGGGGCTTTATAGAAAAGAAAGGAGCTTGGATTTCTTTTGATGAAGAGCTACTAAAGGAGCTAGAAGGTAAAAGCTTAGAATGTCCAGAAAAAATTCAAGGAGATAATAAACTACTTGAACTACTAGAATCAAATGGAAAATTAAAAAAATTCTTTTATAATACAATTAATAAGATATTTGACAATGAAAAAAAATAAAATATTCATTTCCATCGCTAGTTATATAGATCCAGAGTTAATTCCAACCATTGAGAACTGCATTGAGAATGCAGACAATCCCAAGAATTTAGTTTTTGGTATATCCAGACAATATCATCCAGACGAATCGTTTGATGACCTCAAGAAATATAAGAAGAAGAAAAACTTTAGGATCATAGAAACCTTATATAATAAAAGTGTGGGTGTTTGTCATGCAAGGCATCAAATACAGGGTTTATACCAAGACGAGGAATACTATTTTCAACTAGATTCCCACCATAGATTTATCAAAGGTTGGGACACGAAATTAAAGTCAACCCTTAAAGAGCTTTCTGATTCTGGTTCAGAAAAACCATTACTCACAGCCTACCTCCCTTCTTATGATCCAGACAAGAAGGACGAAGATCGCTTAAACGATGTATGGAGAATGTACATTGATAGGTTTATGCCAGAAGGTCCAATTTTCATTTTCCCAGAAAGTATTCAAGACTTCAAGTCTAAATCGCCAGAGAAAGCTAGATTCACAAGCGGTCACTTCATTTTTACTTTAGGTAAATTTTGCAAAGAAGTTCCATACGACCCCAAGCTCTATTTCCACGGGGAAGAAAGTTCCTTAGGGGCTAGAGCTTATACTTGGGGTTATGACTTGTATCACCTACACAGACCTTGGGTCTGGCACCACTACACTAGAGACGGAAAAGCTAGGCACTGGGATGATGTGTCCAAGTGGAATGCTCTCAATAAGCAGAGCTTTGATAGGTACAGAAAACTTTTTGGGATGGACGGAACTAGACGTCAAAATTTCCCCAAGTATGGTTTCGGTAAAGTTAGATCCTTAAAAGATTATGAAATTTATTCTGGCATATCTTTCAAGGATAGAAGAATACAACAGCATACTTTAGACAGAAAAGTTCCGCCTACCCCATTTAAAAGTAAATCAGAATATGAGAATAATTTTGTATCTAAGTTTAAATACTGTATAGATGTTCACAAACCCTCCTTCACTGAAGAGGATTATGATGTTTGGGTTATTGCTTTTAAGGATAAAAACGGAGAAGAAATGGTTCGCCTCGATGCCGATGAGCAAGAAGTTAAAAGCCTCTTAAACGGAAACCCAGATGATGATTTTGTCAGGCTTTGGAGAGAGTTCGAAACCTCAGAGCTACCACACTCTTGGTTAATCTGGCCCCACTCAAAATCAAAAGACTGGATGAACATTATCGAAGGGGAGGTTCCAGTAGATGCCTAGTATATATATTCAAATTGCTGCATATCGTGACCCAGATCTCACCAATACCGTAGAAGATGTAGTTAAAAAATCTAGCGGTAAAAACAAGATCAGAATAGGAGTTATTGATCAAGTTTGTAAAGAAGATAATTATTATGATTTAAAAAAAGATTTCAAATCAATAAAATTAAAGCATACTACTCTTGATTTTGAAGAAGTTGATTATAAAAAAACCAAAGGTGTTTGCTGGGTTAGGCATTTATTAAATAAAAAATACAAAGGTGAAGATTATACCCTTCAGCTTGATTCGCATCACAGGTTTTCTGAAAATTGGGACATAGACTTGATCGATATGCTCAAGGACTTGAAGAGTGAAGGATTCAAGAAGCCTTTATTAACAACCTATTGCCCAGCCTTCATCCAGCAAACAGGAGAAATGTTCCATCATGCTACGCAGATGGACTTTGATCGCTTTACCCCAGAGGGCGCATTGTTTTTTAAGTCTGGATTAATGCCTAACTGGGAAGACAGAAAGCTTCCTGCTCCAGCTCGTTTTATCAGCGGTCATATGATTTTTGTTGATGGTAAATTTTGCGAAGAAGTTATCTATGATCCTCATTACCTTTTTCACGGAGAAGAAATCAACCTTACTGTTAGAGCTTATAGTCACGGTTACGATTTATTTCATCCGCACAAGCCT
>MDTA01054458.1_pt1 | contig 26478 bp, 22 predicted proteins | sample 811151 | NCBI WGS metagenome assembly MDTA01 (sample SAMN05326648, study PRJNA326480) | marine metagenome | isolation source: seawater | place: Indian Ocean: South | collected 2010 | reverse complement strand
TTCTCTTGCTAGAATTACCATAAGTGTCTGTTTCCCCGATACAACATCACTGCCTAAGCTTTTTCCCATTTCTAGCGGATCGCTATAGATTTCAAGCAAATCATCCTGAATTTGGTAACCGCATCCAAGGTTCTCACCAAATTTGAAGATCTTTTTTAAAGTATCTTCTTTTTTGCCTGCCATTAATGCGGGCATAGATGCACAAGCTCCCAAAAGTGCACCTGTCTTTTTCTTAATCATATAAATATATTGTTCTGAACTAACAGACGTGTCGTTTTCAAATTGTATATCTAAAGCCTGTCCTTCACATATGTCTAGCGCGGATTTATTAAAAATATAATATATTTTATTTGAATACCTTTCGAGGTTGTTAATTAATAATTGACTAATTGTAAATAATCCATCGCCAGCAAGTATGGCCGATGAAACATCCCACTTTTTGTGCACCGTTTCTTTTCCGTGCCTTTGATCATCTTGGTCCATTATATCGTCATGAACTAAGGTAAAATTATGCATGAACTCTACTGCAACGGATATGTCCATTAGTATGTTTGGATCGACGCGAAATGCCCTGCCTGACAAATGGACTAAAATAGGACGATAACGCTTTCCCTTACCTGATATCATATATCGGATTGGGTCATATAAATATTTTGGATGATCAGGAAATGAAAAATTTTTTAACGAACTATTAACCTCATCACGAATGAAACGAAGAAGCTCATGAAAGGATGACACTCAGTGACCGCCCAAACTAAAAGATCCAAACTCTCTGAGCTTATCCATCACTAAGTTCTTTATTTCATCCATTCTTTCAGCTGTTTTTGCTTCAAATCTACAAACAATCACTGGCTGTGTATTTGATTGCCTCACAAGAGCCCAACCATCTGAAAATTTTATTCTTACTCCATCTACAGTAATGCAGTTATAATTTTTTTTAAAATAAGATATGGCCTGATCAGCCATTCTAAATTTTTCTTTGTCATTTTCAATTTCAAGTCTCAATTCAGGTGTTGAATGATATACAGGTAATTCTGATTTTAAATCAGATAGAGTTTTTTTTGTCTTTGATAGCATTTGGATCAATCGAGCCGCAACGTATATTGCATCATCATATCCAAAATAATCGTCAGCAAAAAAAATATGACCACTCATTTCTCCACCCAATTTACATCCCAATTCAATCATTTTTTCTTTTATAAGAGAATGTCCAGTCTTCCACATTACAGGATTGCCACCATATTTTTTTATCATATCTTCTAAGGCTTGTGAGCACTTTACATCAAAAAGAATTGTTTCACCGTTTTTAATTATTTCAGGTAGAAATAAGGCAATGATTTGATCGGCCCAGAGCATATCACCTTTTTCGTCGATAACTCCTATTCGATCGGCGTCTCCATCAAACGCTATGCCAATATCATATTTTCCAGTTTTCATTTTTTTGGTAAGTTCGTTCAAATTTGATTTGACACTGGGATCTGGGTGATGGTTAGGAAAGGTTCCATCCTTCTCACAAAATAATTCTAATAAATCTAAATCTAAACTTTTGAAAATATCCGGTGCGTTAATACAACCTGCTGCATTCCCACAATCCAATACAACTTTCATATGCCTATCAAGTGTAATTTTGCTCAAAATCATTTTTTTATAACTAGGTAAAATATTATATCTTGTCTCAGTCCCTTTTCCTTGCTCAAAATCGTTCTTATCAATCAATTCGTATAATTTTTGAATTGCTTTTCCATAAACAGCTTTTTTATCGTACGATAATTTGAATCCATTAAACTCCGGTGGGTTATGAGAACCAGTTATTTGAGCCGCTCCTGAAATACCAAGATGAAACATTGAATAATAATTAACTGGGGTTGGTAATATGCCTAGATTAATTACATCAATACCAGTTGATAAAACACCTTGTTTAAATGATTGTAAAAGTTCAGGTGTTGTAAGTCTCACATCACCACTAAGCGAAATTTCTTGAGATCCATTTCGTTTAACATAAGTACCAAAAGCTCTACCAAGTTTAATCACTACTTCTTCTGTAAAATCAGCTTTTACCTCGCCTCTTATATCGTATTCTCGGAAAATATATGGATTGATCATAGGACGAATAGTTGTGTTTTGATTAAAAAATAAGGTTTTAATAAAAAATAAATAATAATAAAACTTTAACTGTTCAAATCTAGTAAAGTATATGAAAAATTACTTTCTATTTTTTTATCATATAACCTAATTTTTTCATTTGCTAGACTAGATTTATAGCTATTCCATTTTTTCATCACAATAAAGAATTTTGATTTTTAATTAAATTAATGTAAAAATGATTTATCTAAATTCAATACTACTTTTTAATTCCCAATCCTCAAGATTTTCTGAGGTGTAAATTTTACCATCAGATGTAGCTGCAGTAAAATATTGCTTAATGTCATCTCCATATGTTGTTCTGGAAAAAGTAGAAAAATTATCATTTGGCGCAATACGCCCTATTATTTCTAATGATTCTCCTAGAATTTGAGGATTTTTATTTTCCATTTTATACAAATGCCCTGTATTTGTGAGGAAAACAAAACCTGTAAGACGTGGTGCTATTCCAAATGTGTAGGCTACTGAGCCAATTAAATATTCACCCTCTCTTTTTGATTCTTTTTCGATAAAGTTTTCTATTTGATTTAAAACTTTTTCAGAAATACTTTTTCCGGCCTCACCTTTATCACCTTTATCACCTTTATCACCTTTTAATCCCCTTACTCCCTCAGGTCCTCTAGGACCTACCTCACCTTGAGGCCCTGGTGTATTAAAATTTGCGCACCCCACTAAAAGAATGAGATAAATAAGTATAATTTTTCTCACAAGTTAGCGATGAAATAATTTTGTGCGAGTTGCGGTAATGATTAAAATGGAAAAAATGAACACTCCTATTGCATAATAAAATGTGTTTTCGCTTAAGTATGAGTACGCTCGCCGATACGCAAGTGTCATAATGATTAATAATTCAGAGGTCAGCGCTACTACTAGATAAAACATTGCTTTTCGAATATTATCGTTTTTTCGAGAATTAATTCTTCCGATAGCGAATACCTGCCCAGCGAACATTTCGTATAGTTTGTCATCATCTAGGGTAATTTTTCTCAAGTATTTACCGTAATCTTCGGGTGAGGCGAACTGACTAATGCCTCCAAAAAACGTTGGGTTAATTATATCTTTGTTTGGTGTATCAATATTTTTGACTCTTGGCACAATAACCCTGACCAGAAAATATAATGCACCCATAGCAGCTGGAAAGTAGATAACAATCAAAAGGAAAATAATTGTATCCATCTGCATTTTTGTGAAATGAACAATGAAAAATACCATAAACACGCCTAGTAGAGAAAGCATTGTGAAAGCTTTTTGGTCTGTGCGCTGAATAATTTGCTGCTCACCATCTAGGATTCTCATTAGCACTGTAAAATCTTTATCCTGCATGATCTTCTAACATTTATTTTATTTTAATTTATAATAGTAATCATTTTTTATTTTTACAAACAACTAGATGAAAAGTTATTGTTTTTTTATTAAAAGGATTCAAATTTATGTAGGAGAAAGAATAGATTTCTGATATCTAGATTAATAATTATGAGTTTCCTCAGAAGAAATTTTTCGGTGCCAATTTCCATTTTAGTTGCTATTTTTTTCTATATAGAGGATCAAAATATTTTAATTAGTTTAGCTTGTCTACTAATTGCTATTTTTTGGATTTCATATGACTTTTTACAAAAATAAAACATCTTTATCTTCTATTTTGTAACTTACTGAGCAGTCTTAATATCTCGATATACAACCAAATTAATGTTACGAGTAAACCAAAAGCACCGTACCACTCCATATATTTAGGAGCCCCCATTTCTGCACCCTCTTCAATAAAGTCAAAATCCAAAACAAGGTTCAGGGCTGCTATAACAACTACGAATCCGCTGAAAGCAATGCTGTAAAGAGAATTACTCTGAATTATCGATATTCCACTTCCAAATAAACTCATAACCCAACTGATCAAGTATACGATGGCGATACCACCAGTTGCAGCTGCTACTCCAAGTTTGAAATTTTCTGTAGCCTTTATTAGACCTGATATATAAGCCAATAAAAGTGATGCAAGCGTGCCAAATGTAAGAAATACTGCCTGGATCACAATTCCGGGGTAACTCGACTCAAAAACCCAAGAAATTGCTCCCAACACTACACCTTCAACAATTGCATACAAAGGAACAGTGACATATCCATACACTGGTTTAAATATCGTTGCAATGGCGAGTATTATTCCCATGATTGTTGCTGGAATGGCCATTACCATCAAAGAGGGATTTGCCCATGTGAGAATGGAACTTACCATCAACAAAAACAGAGAAAATCCGGTTTTGTTAATAGTCCCATTGATTGTCATAGCACCAGCCGAAACACCTGAAAGATGTTTTCGAAACGTATTAGACTGTAGCGCCGGGTTTCCAGATCTTAAACTCAAATGTTTATTCATTTTCTTCTACCTCTTCAATTCTAAACCAAGGTTTTTTATTACCATTTTGGTTGTTAATTAGTTTTATTATACTAAGTAATGACAAAATTATAAGCGGGATTGATAAAATAAATGTTGAATTATCCATGTATTAAATTAAAATACTTTTGTTGTTAAATATTATTTTAATTGATTTTTATACATACGGTAAAGATCGGTTATTATACCGTCAGGCAATCCTACTTGGGGTACTACCATTTTTTTTGCATCAGACCATTCTAAACAATTTAGATAAATTAGTCCAGCATGAGTAATCACATCTGCTCGATCAGGACGCATTCCTAGTTTTACAACCCGTGAGTGATAATCATACGGATTAATTTCAGCTAGGGCGTCCCTTATTTCATTTTTTTCTATCCCAGTTCCCTTTTGTTTTTTAAGAAAAGAAGCTATTTTATTTATATTACCCCCACTGCCTATTGCTTTCAAAGAAACACAATCTTTTGTGCGATCTTTTATCCAATCTCGCATCTCCCTCCAGTTTTGTGGCGTTACTTTATTTTCAAGCAGTCTGACAGAGCCTATTGGAAATGACATAGAGGCTAAAACCTTTTTATCAAAAATCAGAGTAACTTCAGTACTTCCACCACCAACATCAATGTAAATATAGTGACGCCCAGACTTGAGAGTCTGTTCAATATGATTTGATAAAATTAGGGCAGCTTCATCCTTACCACTTATGATTTCTATGTCTAATCCCGTAAGCTCATTTACATAATCAACTAGTTCCTCCCCATTTTCGGCAGTTCTTAACGCAGAAGTAGCGCAAGCTCTATATCTTATCGGGTCATAGGCGTCTATCATATGCTTGAAACCACGCATTGTATGGAGAAACTTATTTGATAACTCATCACTAATAGATCCATTTACAAATGCATCTCTTCCTAACCTAAGTGGCATTCGGATGAGAGACTCCTTTATAAAATTTGGCCCTCCATTTAAAACAACTCTTGTAAACAATAGACGTATTGCATTACTACCAATGTCGATCGCTGAGAAGCGTAATCCTTCATACATTTTACACTTGCCTTGAGAAATATTTATTTTCTTTTTTGGAAAAAAACAGCTTTTTTTGCATTTTTTTGAGAATTGAAGATAATTACCTTTCCAATTTAAAAGGAAAATAAATTTGTTTTACCATTTTATTCCTATCAGTTAAATATAATAAACGTTTTTTTTATTTCATTTATTTTTTGATTACAAATATTCGAATTATTAATTAGTTAAATAGGATTTATAAATTCATTTAAAATTTTTGAATCTTATGTGGTTACATTAATTAGATTCAGTGATGTTTTGTAGATATTTTTTTTTAGGACTAACGCTAATAGTTATCAGTACATTAGAGGCACGAAGAAATATCAGCGCAGAAGATATTGTAAATATACAATATGTTAAATCAGCCACAATGAGTCCAAATGGTGATAATATTGTTTACGAATTATCCATTCCCCAGACAAAAAATATAAGAATTAAATCTAGGACAACTCAATTATGGGTCATGAGAAAACAAGACCTCAAACCAATACAATTCACGTCTTCTTATTATGATTCTTTTTCTCCACAATGGCTCCGTGACGGAAGTGAAATAACATTTTTATCAAAAAGAGAACATATTTCTCATAAATCACAATTATTCAGTATATCAATGAGTGGTGGGGAAGCAAACTTAATGTTCGAACATCCATCTGGTATAAATAGTTATAAATGGTCGCCAAATGGAAAATGGCTAGCTTATTTATCTACAGATACTCTATCAATTTCAAGGACCAAGAATATTAATCATGGGTTTGATATGATAGTTGTGGATAAAAATTTTCTCTATCAAAGATTATGGTTACATAATACAATCACAAAAAAAACAAACTTAATTTTTAAAGATGACATCCATATCCTTGATTTTATTTGGTCAAACGATAGCAAAACTATTATTTTTCAAGGAGCAAAAATTCCAGGCGCAGACTCTGGATTAATGAACCGGATTTTATACGAGGTGAAAATTCCAAAAAATCGACCCAGAAAAATAACAAACTTTTCTGGGAAATTAGGATTAATGGATATTTCTCCAAATAATAGTAAACTTGCATTTCTTGGCGCAATAACTAGGAATGATCCGTTACCTCAAACTATTTTCACTATTGACTTAAAAAATACTGATAATATTAACTCTTACCAAGGCATTGATGAATCATTCTACGATTTACAATGGGTGAATAATAAAATGATTCTTGCAAGATCTATCAAGAGAACTAAAACAGTATTATCTCTAATTGAGGATTTAAACAAAAAAAAAGAAAATGCTTTTTCGCGAAAAATTATATATAAACCAGACTTCATAATATCATCTGCAAAACTCCATCTTAAATCAGGTCAATTGCTAATTACAGGACACTCAAGTAATAAACCTGCGGAGCTTTATTTAAAAGATTTATACGAAGATAATATTTTTCAGGTAAGTAATTCTAACCCATTTCTGAGAGAGATTAATTTTGGAAGGCAAGAAACAATTTCATGGAAATCTATTGATGGTCAAATTATTGACGGAATTTTGACCTATCCCCCAAATTTTAGAGAAGGTATTCGATATCCCTTAATTCTACAAATTCATGGTGGCCCTGAAGGTGTCTCACTTGATGGATGGACTACTTCCCCAACCTATCCAATTCAATTAATTGCGGCTAATGGATTTTTAATATTACAGCCCAATTACAGAGGGAGTGGAGGCAGAGGAATTAACTTTTCAAAAAGTAATCATAATGATCTTGGTGGTCTAGAATTTCAGGACGTTTTGTATGGCATGGATTATTTAGTTGAATCAGGCATAGTTAATGCAGGTAAAATTGGCACCGGAGGATGGTCATATGGCGGATATTTTTCTGCTCTAGGAGCTACAAAATTTAGTCACCGATTCAAAGCATCGGTTGTTGGCGCAGGTCTATCAAACATGATTAGCTTTATGGGGACAACCGATATTCCTAACGAGATGTCAATTGTCCATTGGAATTCTTTTTGGTTCGATGAAATTGACACTTTCTGGGAGCGCTCTCCTTTAGCACACATTAAAAAAGCGAAAACTCCGACCCTTATTTTCCATGGATCTCAAGATAAAAGGGTTCATCCGGAACAAGGCTTAGAACTTTACCAAGCTTTGAAAATGAACAATGTTGATACGGAGCTAGTGTTTTATCCAAGGGAAAAACATGGTGTTAAAGAACGGTCCCATCAACTTGATTATATGGAACGCATGATTTCTTGGTTTAATGAATACGTAAAGTGATTTTACCGATAAAATAAATTTATCTCATGATCGAAATTAGTCAAATAAAAAAGGCCTATCATCGAATAAGAAAATACGTTCATCACACTCCCTTACTAACAAATAAAGATATTGATAATTATGTTGGCGCCAAAATTTTTTTTAAATGTGAAAATTTTCAGCCAACGGGGTCTTTTAAAATAAGAGGTGTAACGAATGTAATTCAACAATTGAAAAACAGGGAACTCCAAAATGGACTGGCCACAGTTTCATCAGGAAACCATGGCGCTGCGCTATCACTTACTGCGAAAAGAAAGCTCACTACTGCTACCGTAGTCATGCCAAGTAACACTCCTAAAATTAAAATTGAAAATGTTAAACGATATGGTGGGAATATTTTTTGGTGCGAACCCAACCAAAGTTCCCGAGAAAAAGTTCTTAAAGATATAGTCACATCAGAAAATTCTACTATAATTCATCCTTATAATGATGAAAGGATCATTGCTGGGCAGGCTACAGTTGCACTTGAAATGATAAAGGATCAACCTGATTTAGATTGCATCATATCTCCTGTAAGTGGTGGTGGCTTACTCAGCGGAACCCTATCTTACGCAAAAAAGGTAAAGCCCCATATAGAGATATTTGGAGCTGAGCCTATTGAGGCAAATGACACTTTTATTTCCTTAGAAAGGGGAAAAATTATTCCAAATAAAACTACCAATACAATATGTGATGGTTTGCGTGCACAAGTTGGAACAATAACTTATCCTATTATAGCCAAATTTGTTGAGGAAATCATCACAGTTTCTGATTGCGAAGTAATTTTTGCAATGAGGATGATTTGGGATCGACTAAAAGTAATCATTGAACCATCATGTTCAATAACTCTAGCAGCATTAATTAAGTCTAAATCAAAATTTAGAAATAAAAAAGTTGGTTTGATTTTATCAGGTGGGAATGTAGATCTAGATCATCTACCATGGAAGTAGGTCCCAAATTGAGGCATTATAGATTATTATACTACTTTTTATGTTTTATAACTTTCATGAACGCACAATTTTATTTTGGACGAAATAAGGTCCAATACGAGGACTTCAATTGGCACATATTGAAAACGGATCACTTTCATATTTACTATTACACAGAGGAAGCAGAGATTGCAAAATTAGCCGCCAAAATTTTAGAAGATTCTTACAAAGATTTAGAAATCAAGTTTAACCATACACTTTGGGACACTGTTCCACTAATAATATACAGTAGCCATACTCATTTTCAACAGACAAATATACTACCAATGATGATTCCAGAGGGAGTAGGCGGATTTTTTGAGCATCGTAAGGGTCGAGTAGTAATTCCCTACCTTGGGGATCTATCTGCTTTTAGGAATGTACTCATACACGAGTTAGCCCATGTATTTACCTTTAGCAAGTTGAAAACTCCAGTTCGCTTAAAATTAGTAAATAATGTACCTTCAATCCCACACTGGTTTAGTGAAGGGTTGGCGGAATGGTGGTCCGTAGGCTGGGATACCAAAGCAGAAATGGTTATTAGGGATAGACTTGTAAATGGAACACTCGTACCATTATCGAATGTGAGTGGTTATTTATCTTACAAAGAAGGGCAAGCATTTTTAAGATGGTTTGAAGGTGAGTTTGGAATTCAGTCCATTAGAAAAATCCTGGATGACTATTGGATTTATTCAACTTTTGAAGAGTGTATTGAGGATATTACTGGAATTAAGTTTAACGATTTGTTTTCACAGTGGTTGCATTCATTAAGGACTATCACCTCGGCTGATTTATCTAATGATGATATAGGTATAAAGGCGAATGATATGATCACCTCTCAGGGACTAAATATTTATCCCGTTCCTTACAGAAACTCAAAAAACGAAATCCACATTGTCTATTTATCCAGCAGAGAGGGGCTACCAGTAATATACAAACATCCACTTTACAAAATTGGGGACAGAAAACGCTTAATTGCTACAGGCAAGTCAACAGAAATGGAATCGGTCCACTTTTTGGAGTCTGGGATGGATGTTCATAAAGATGACAAACTTGTTATCTCAGTTCGCTCGAATCAACATGATGTTCTACAAGTAATCAATATGAATACAGGCGAAATCTTAGCAACATATAGTCATGACGATATCGTGACTATTAGATCACCAAAATGGTCTGAGGATGGAAAGCAAATTACTTTTAGTGGCCAAAATTTTAGTGGAAATTCGGATATTTATAATTTCAACCTTGAAACAACAAAATTTGTAAATCTCACTAACGATGTATTTACAGATCGCGATCCATCCTTTGATTTTCTCGGTAACAATATTGTCTTTAGCTCTGATAGGACAAAAAATAAATATAATGATGGATTGGACTTATTCATTATCAACATTAAATCAGGACAAATTAGTCTTCTGCATGGAGATGAATTTAAGAAAACATCATCTTTTTGGAGTAAAAAGGATCAATTTAAAATTTATTTTTTATCTGATAAATCAGGGATGAATAATATTTGGTCATTGACAAAAAAGAATTCAGATTTTGGTAAATTTATTTTAAGTCAAGAAACTGATTTCCATACTGGTATTTCGCAATTTTATCCATTTGGAGTTGATAGTGCCATTGTGGGTGTTTTTAAGGATTTTAGTTACCAGATAGCGGCGTTGCCCTTAGAGACAGTTCATGAAATAAGCTGGGATCAAAATAAAGTCAGTGTAGATAATTCTAACTGGCCTCCAAAATTAGGAATCGGTAAAAAAACAAGAGAACTACCTTATAAACTGCAGTATCGTTTAGATTTTGCACAAACTTCAGTTGCTATGGATCCAATATATGGAATGCTTGGAGGTGCTCAATTATCGCTATCAGACCAACTTGGTAATCGGTATTATCATTTTCTAGTAGCAAATTCTGCCCAGGCTCGCTCAGATATAACTGACCGATGGAATATAGCAGTTACTTATTTGAATATGACAAATAGAACCAATTGGGGTCTAAGCATATTTCGGTTTGCTAATCAATATTATAGCCCTTACGAAGGATTTTACTTTGAAAAAACTTTTGGTCTAAGAGGAGCTGTGAATTTCCCCTACTCTCAATTTAGACGCCTGGAAATAAGTTCCAGTATGTGGTATGCATCAAAAAATAATTTTTTTGATAAAATTGAAAACTCTGTTTTGATATCAAATTTTGCTTCTTTCATTAATGATAACACAATCTGGTCGCCGGTCGGCCCTCGAGATGGAATGCGTGCTAGGTTAACTCTGGGACCTTCTTTTGACCTCAACAAAGGTCGTTATCATAACTTTACTATCTGGTTTGACTTAAGAAAATATTGGCAAATCATCCCAAGAGTTACAATTGCTCAACGTGCGATGTTGTGGATGAATGATGGTAAAAGCATTAGGCGCTACTACATTGGAGGAAGTTGGGGTATGCGTGGGTATAACTTTGGAAATATAAGAGGTAGAAAAATAGCAATGATTAACCAGGAGCTAAGATTTCCCATTGCTAACAACTTGCAATTAAATTTTCGAACCTCCTCACTATGGATTGCACCAATATATGGATCTTTGTTCATTGATATTGGAAATGGTTGGGAAAAAATCTTTGAAGGTGCACATACGAGCATAGGATTTGGATTACGTGGCGCATTATTTGGTGCTTTCGTAATTCGGTTAGATGCTGGAATAAAGTCCTTAAAAGTCAATACTATCCCAAACGATAAGTTTTTTCAAATATTTTTTGGATGGGACTTTTAACTTTGAATAATATTTTTATGAAAATGATAATAGCCATCCTCTCTTTAAAAAACTTAGGGTGCTACGGAAGTGTAAAAGTTAAAAATGAAATTCCTAATTCATATGAGAGTCAGATGAAAAGTAATCAAGAACCTGATCTAAAATGGGGAAGAGAAATTCGAGATCCATTGAACGATATTATTTCTTTAAATGATACTATGGCTTTAGTCTTGACTCACAGAGGGAGAATTATGGTTTTAAATCTTAATAATGGTAAAAGAGAATCCTCCTCATGGACTCCATCAGGAGAAAAAATTAATTCTATATCTTTAAATCGTGATAAAAAATGGTTTGCTTATGTTTCAAAAGGAAACAATCAAATTGGAGTTTATGATTTTAAATTAGGAAGACTAATTTGGAAAAAAGAAATAAAAAAACTTTTAAATAACCCTCCGGTCATTTTAAATGATTCAACTTTTTTAATTGGTACTCGTTTTGAATTTATTCTTTTTGATTCATTTAATGGAGAAGTGGAAAAAAGGGTACACAATAGATTAGGAATAACTAAAATATTTCCAAGGTTAAATAAAAATCTATTTTCAATAACTGACAATGGTGAATTACAATGCTTAGATGATAATTTAATAATACTATGGTCGAAACCGGTTGGAGGTAGTGTAGAATCAAAGCTTATGGTTAAGGATAGTTTAGTATTCATTGGTCCAACGAAAATTGATTCATTATGGGTACTTGAAAGCACAAACGGAAATACCTATTACCAAACCTATTTTAAAAATGGGCATGAGTATATTTTGAACGATGATGCTAGGCTGATTACAATCTCTAGATCTGGTAACTTGCAGTGTGTAAACCTGAGAGACCATACCTTTTGGACCTTGAATTTTGGTTATGGTCTTGTCAACCAAAAGAGTATAATTAATAATGATAAAATTTTAATCCCTTTCGCAACAGGATTTATAATACAAATAGATTCAAGAACTGGTAAACAAATATGGAGATCAAATGATATGAAAAAATTGATTGGAACATGGGAAGCAGGAAATGGATTCATAATACAAGATATATCTTTCAAAATAAATTTCTATCAATGAAAATCTTCTTCTTATTTGTTTTCTTTTTTGGATCTAAAACTTTTGGTAATGAGGAGAAGAACATTATAGATCAGCTTCCTAAAATTGAAAGAGTGAGTCCTTTGGATACATTAAAAAATGTTAAAAATGATTTAAATAGAAAAGATCAAAAGGACGTAAAAAACAATTTTTTTGTTAGAAAAATTGCTATGTCTGGAATGATTTTTTTTGGTAGCATGGCTTTTATAACCCAAAAAAATGCCGACATGAATTATAATAAATATCTAAAAAGTGGTGATAGAGTTGAACAAAAGCAAGCATGGAAAACTACTGAAGAATTAGATAGACTATCTGGCTTTTTAGCAATTGGATCCCAAATGTGTATCCAAATTATTATTTATACGTACCTTAATGACTAGAATACAATCATTATTAATAATTTTATTTTTTTCTTGCTCAAATCGGGAACCAATAAACCCTCTTGATCTAAATAATCCCGACACCCAAGGTAAACCTGTGGGTGTGAAATTAATCCCTTTACAAAAATCAATTCAGATATCTTGGGATAAAGTTGAAGTCAATGATATAAATCATTATACAATTCAAAGAATGTCAGATGAAGAACAGCTTAAAGAAATCGCAAATGTCGAGAGTAATTCGTATATTGACACAAGCATAGATTATTTTGTTCAATATTCGTACAGAATTCAAGTTCACACAAATTCATATTCCTCCCCTTTTTCAGATTTTGAAACAATATCTATTGGACCTTATAATATTTATATTACAGATTTTTGGGATAGTAGTATTAAAATTTTATCATGGGATGGAAATTACACCTTCGCCTCCTATCCTATTTATGCACCAAGAGATATGTGCCTAAGGAAATTTGATAATAAGTTTTGCATTGCTGACTACTACGATAAAAGGCTCAAGTTTTTGGATGCTGGATTTACAAATATTGAATCATTGCAACTTCCCGACTATCCTCTAGATATTGATATAAACCAAGAAAGAGGAATTATTTTTGTTGCAACAAAAGGGGGATTAGTAATTGAAGTAGATAGAAATAATAACATTGTGCAAACTAAAAATTTAAATACAGTTCTCAGCTGGGACACAAGGTTAAGCTTTGATCCTAAAAATAACTATTGTTGGATTACCGTACCAGACTCAAATAAAGTATTACAATATTCGACTGAACAAAATATTGAAAGTATAAAAACATACGATGGATTTACTTATCCATCTAAAATTCAAACGTTCAAGAATGCTTGGATATCAGATACAACCGGCTTGTATGAAATTGATGTATTAGGAGAGAAAAAAAATGTAATTGATAATATGAAAATAACTGATATAGCAATTGACACATTAAATAATAAATGTTATTTCAGTGGATATTCCAACCACGATAAATCTTGGCAGGTTGGAATATTAGATATGATTAATTACGAGAAAACAATCATATTAGATGGAGATATACCCTATGTCTATAATGTCTATCCTGTCATCTCGGAAAAACAAAAAGGTACTTTCTTTATTCAACAAGCTTACACTTGGAAACTATTTGTATATAATGCGCAAAAAGACGTTATTGGGGAAAACATGGGATTTAATAGTCGAATATCATTTGAAACTTATTAAAAAATGATTTCATTGCAAGATTGCCGTAATTCTTTCTCTGACAGGGGGATGACTGTATGACAAATAGACTTTGAGGGGATGTGGAGTAAGGTGAACTAAGTTATTTGCAGCTAAACCTTTCAGCATACTAACAAGAGCCTGTGGATTATTGGTAGTCTCTAGTGAAAATGCATCAGCTTCAAATTCGTTCTTACGACTATATGCTGCTGTAAAAAATGAAGTAACCATGCTAACCGGTGAGTATAGCATACTAAAAAATATTAAGCCAGCATGAACTGAGATAGTCGTCACATCGAACACTGAAAATAATGCCTTATCAGTCATAATTAAATTAAAAACAAAGAGCATCACACCAATTTCAAGAACGCCTAAAATTGTGCCTTTGATAATATGTTTTTTTTTATAGTGACCTACCTCATGAGCGACAACAGAGATAATTTCCTCAGTTGAGTGTTCATCCAATAATGTATCAAAAAGGGCAATTCTCCTTGATTTTCCAAAACCACTGAAATATGCGTTTGAATGTGCAGATCTTTTGCTACCATCCATAACATCAATTCGGTTTATAGGAAATTGAACCTTTTTGGAATACTCTTCAATTGCTAGTCGAAGTTCTCCTTCTTCCAAAGGAGTAAACTTATTAAACATAGGTGCAATAACATGTACAAATAATGGTTGAACTCCAATAATAAACAATGTGATCAAAATCCATGCAATCCACCATCCGCTTGGGCCTAATGTTTGAAAAAAATATAAAATTGGGCTGATTATGAGACTGCCCAAAATAATCGTTAATCCGTAGCTCTTTAATTTATCAGTTAGAAATGTCTTAAGCGTTGTTCGATTAAACCCAAATCTTTCCTCTAAAACAAAGGTGTTATACAAAGAGAAAGGTAAGCTCAGTATATCTTGGAAAATAAATATTAGCCCAAAAAACATCAGCCCGGACCATATTGGATGTTCGGTATGACTCCTGACATATTGATCAAGGGTTCCAAAAAGCCCAATATGTATCACGGCAAGTATCAATATAAGAGAAAATGTCGCCGATGCTATTCCAAATCTGGTTTTTTGCTTGAGATAATTTTGAGATTTTGAATATTTTTCTGTATCGTAAACATCTCTGAAACCAGCAGGTACCTCTTCACTTATATTTTTTATATCAAGCAATGAGCTTGTGGTGGAAAGAAAGTACTCAAACAAAAGAGCAAAAATAATTATAAGATAATAAACTTGTTCCAATGTATTAATATTTTAGAGTGAATTATTTAAATTTAATTGAACAACCTAGTGCCTTTGTAGATGAAATAGCGATGGCCTCACCTGCAAGCATTGCATCTATCGCATTTGAAAGGAATGGCTCTTCTACACTTTTTGCATTTTTTGCGTTATCATCAATCGCACCCTTGTATACAAGTTTATTATGTTTGTCAAAAAGAAAAATATGGGGCGTGCGACTAGCACCAAAGGCACGTGCAAGTTTAGATCCTTGATCCTGAACATATGGAAAATTGTATTTATTTTTTTTTGCATGTTTTTGCATTTTTTTCATGCTATCATCCCCATCAAACCTGTCCTCATTCGAATTTACTGCTATTATTCCTATCCCTTTTGACGAATATTTTTTAGCGATCTTGACGTACCGGTCTTCCCATCGAATTACCCATGGGCAGGTATTACAGGAAAAGATCACTAATAAACCGTTTTCTTTTTTTACCTTATTAAGTGAAAGCAGATCACCACTAACATCCTTTAAACTAATGTCTCCAAACGGATAGCGCATTCCTAGGCTCATCTCTTCACTGTATAAAATTGAAAAAACGTAAACTATTGAAGTGAATATATATTTTTTCATTTGTTACCCCTTAATTTTTAATTGCTAAGCTAATGGCTCTTGTAAATCTAGACTTTGGTTCTTTTCCCTCCCAGAAATCTACGACTTCTCCATCACCTTTTCCGAATACAATTGTGAAAGGAAGAGCGCCACTCCATTCTCGATGTATGCCATTTATAAATTTCTGATCCTTTTGGTTTTTTATATATGAAAAATTTTTCATACCTTGACTTTCAAGAAAACTAATCGCCTTATTTTGATCTTCATTGAAATCAGTACTGACGAATATTACATCTAAGTCATTATTTTCTCGGTCAATGTTAATTATCATCGGAAATTCTGCGACGCAGGGTGCGCACGTCGTTGCCCATATATTTAATAACACAGCTTTACTTTTTTTTCTACTTTTAACTTCATTCATGATCTCTTCTGCAGTAGTTGGAACCATTTCAAATTTTGAGCATGAAATAATCAAAAATAAAATTGTAATAATGAGTTTCTTCATCTTAATTATCATCTTATTATTTTCATTTTTTCTTTTTGAAATAAAATTGATTGATCATCATAATGTACAGACTCCTTATCAAAAGTTGCACTTCCAAATTGATGAACGCTCCAAGCATTTAATTCGCCATTTGGGCCCCACTCTACTGCCTGTATGTAGCAGTCACCTGCAACTGCTTGGTAAATCCCATTAATTTTTTTACTGTAAATTGCCCGAAGTAGTCCTGGACCACCTGATAACGGAAATTGCTTCTCACCTCTTACTAATCTGAAAACTCGCCCTAAAGGGACTTGGATTGTGCCATATTTATTGTTTAAAAAAACAATTGCCTCTTTTAATTGTACTTTCATTTTTTCAAGATCGTAATTGAGATCCTCATCCCGAAAGGACATGGGCAATACCATAAATGCTAAAGCTGCAGATTCATTCAAAGAGTCAGCCTTTAGGTTCCAACTAGCTAATAAGTTTAAGGCAGGTCTTAGATCCTCTGAGGTATCATTTCTCATTTCTGAAATGAATCGATCTCTTGTTCGTGAGATTTGAGAGGACAAAGAGTACTGATTATCGTATTTATAATCAAAAAATTCCTCCCTGGTTATGCTTGAATCAGAACCATAAGTTTCTAATGCTCGCAAAGCCCTGCTTGTCTGGTGTGTCTCAATTCCACTCCATGGAGGCATGGTATTTGGTATATCTGCGGCATCTCCGGTTGCAAGAAAAGGTGAGCTATTACAGTTCTGATAAAATCCGTCCATTGGATTAGTAATTTGAGGCAGTGAATCGATAGGAATAAATGCATTCCAAATGTTTGTTGAAGTCTCACCAGGGACGATTCCATCCCATTTATATCCTGGGTTTCTTTTAGGTATTTTAGCGTTGTAAATATAAAACAGGTTACCGTATTTATCTGCATACCCCGTATTGAACATCGGAATAGCATGAATAGACATGGCATTTTTAAAGCTTTGGATATTTTTTGATTTTGTCATTTTATACCACTGTTCAACAAATCGAAAATCTTTTTTGGTGACAATTCTAAATGCATAAGTTCCATGATTAAGATTAAGAATTGGACCATGAACACTTTCTTTTATTTTAAACTTATAATTAAATGTAAATGGACCTAAAATTTTTATTTTTATAGAAACATCTCTAGTATTCATTTCTACCCAACTACCATCGAACCAATACTGATTGCTATTTTGTGGATTAATAGTCAAACTGTATACATCCATTAAATCTGGTTGATTTACAGTGTGGCTCCAACCAAGCTCTTTATTATGACCAATTAAAGGAGTCGGAGATCCGGGGAATAATCCACCATAGAAGTCCCAGCCTTGATTACTTACTACGTGAGCTTCATACCATGAAACTGGCCCTGTCCAGGGTTGATGAGTATTTATCATTAATCTTGTGAACCCATCTTCTGACCTAGAAGGAGAAATAGCAAAAACATTGCTGGCAACCATTTCCATGCTCCAGGGAGTTAACAGGGCATCCGATTGCATTTCATTATTTATCTTTGATGGATTTTTATTAATTAGCCTTCTAACCTGACTATCTAATCCCATGAATAAGGGGATCCTATGTGCAAAGCCTACGATGATATCTTTCCCAACAAATGGAAGCAAATCACCTATTACTAGTTTAGGGTTTTCTTTTGCATAATGATTTAAACCAGCAGCATATCCATCGCATAAGCTTTTTACCTCGGCAGGAATTTGATCATCATATACCTCGTCAATTTCTCCCCAAAAATTCATCATATTCACATAATAATCATTCAGAAGCCTGAAAACATTTTCAATGTTCTCGTATTTTTTGAGAATAATATTTTTAATATTTCTAATGGACCAAAGATTTAAACCATAATATTCGCTCAATTTTCCTCTTGATGCGATAGTAATATCTTGAATTGTTCTGAAATCATCTTGAGAATGTGCATACCCTAAACCAAATGCAACATCTGAATCTCTGTTACCATATATATGTGGCACGCCCCACTCATCTCTTTTTATCTCTGCATAGAATTTCCCATCTGAAATTATCCTTGTTTCTGCGAACATAGTGCTAACACTAATAAAAAATACAAGCTTATAAATCAAAATTTCCTTGATCATTAATTTTCTAAAAATTCTTTACTACTACTGTTTTCTATTTATAGGTGGATATATTTTGATTAGAATACTTAGTTTGGCACATTTTTGAGCAGCATCCATTTAGCTCCTTACCACAATCCTTGCATTGGATAAATAAAACATGACATTTTTGATTTAGGCAATCTGTATAATCATCGCAGGCTAATCCACAAATAGAACATTCTGCAACTAAATCATCCGTAACACGTTCACCCATACGGTTATCAAATACAAAATTTTTTCCGATAAATTTCGATTCAAGCCCATTTTCTTTCACATTTCTAGCATAATTAATAATACCACCTTTAAGTTGATTTACGTCTTTATACCCTTTATTAAGTAGATATGAACTCGCTTTTTCACATCGGATACCTCCTGTACAATAAAGAAGTATTTTTTTATTTTTTCTACCTCTTAGAATATTTTCTACCTCTGGAAGAAGGTCCTTAGAAACTTTAGTTTTGGGGAGGTGAGCACCCCTAAAATGACCTACAGTACTTTCATATTGATTGCGCATATCAATTACAATAGATTCTTCTTCTTCGATTAGTTTATTAAAATCTTTTGCGGAGAGATGATTGCCTACTTTTCTCATGTCGTACTCATTACTGCTTAAAGAAAAAGAGACTATTTCTTTACGAACTTTAATAATTAACTTAAAAAATGAAACACCATCCTTAATAGCCCGATTTGGTATAACATTTTTTAAAATATCAAAATGTTCAAAGGTGGCTATGAAATCATCCCAAAATATCTCAGGTACGCTTATTTGAGCATTCAATCCTTCTTCAGCTATGTATGTTCGTCCTAGAACTTTCAAGCCCATCCAAGTTCTAAAAAGATCATCTCTTAAACTTTGGGGATTTTTGACAAATTTGTAGCAGTAAAATGAACACGTTACTCGTTTGAAAGTCTCAGCCTCAATTTGGGCTATCAACTCATCTTTACTTTTTGTATTATAAAGTTTTTCCAAGCGTTATCCTAAAGCCCTTCTTAAGGATCCATTTACTTTATCCAATAGTTCGTCTGCGTCATTTAGGTTAATACCCTTTTTATTCATCAGAATAGCTTTTTTTACAGACATCTTTGCATTTAATAAAATGATGTTCGCTTCTTTTTGGTTTAAACCGGTAATTTTTCTAATTATCCTTACACCTCGATCCACTAACTTTTCATTAACAGCCATAAGATCAACCATCAGGTTTCCGTATACTTTCCCAAGTTTGATCATTGTGGTGGTGGAGATCATATTTAAAACCATCTTTGTTGCTGTTCCTGCCTTCATTCTTGTAGAGCCGGTAATAATTTCTGGCCCGGTATCAACAGATAAAATAATATCTGATTTTGTTTTATAATATGGTTTTGGATTTGTTACCATATAAACAGTTTTTGCTCCTTTTTGGGTACTATACTCTAGTGCCGACACAACATATGCTGCAGCTCCACTGCATGAAATTCCTACAACTAAATCTCTTTCACATAATGAATATTTTTCTAGGTCATTGATTGCCTGTTTTTTGTCATCTTCTGCACCTTCGATAGATTTTCTTAAGGCTTTATCTCCTCCCGCAATAATTCCAACAAACATGCTTTTATCTACTGAAAATGTTGGTGGAATTTCTGAAGCATCAAGGACGCCCAATCTACCACTTGTTCCTGCTCCTATATAAAAAATTCTTCCTCCAGATTTTAAACTATTAACTGCAAAATCTACCACTTGTTCAATAGTTGGTATAACTTTATTTATTGCCTTTGTTATCCCTCGATCCTCTTTATTGATGAGTTTTAACAAATCGTTTATTTTTAAAGTATCAATAGATAAAGAACTGCTGTTTTGTTTCTCAGTATTTAGGTCGCCACGAGATTTCATACCATGTAAATTAAGTATATATGCAAACTTGGAAAAACATAACAGTTAATTTACCTGGATATAATCTTAAAAATGCATTGGAACTTCTTTCAGGTATCGACGCCTTATCTTTATCGATCGTTACAAAGCCGGGTATTGAAAATTTTGAATGGTTTGAAGAAACAAAAGAAGATTTAATTCTGAGTGGATCTGATAATAACTTGGTGATTTTAGTTGAGGCATCTAGCGATACAAGTGATATAATTAAAGAACTAAAATACCATCTTAAACTTGATTATTACCCAAAATATGCTGTAGAAATATTTGAAGACAAAGACTGGGTAGCTAAATCTCAATCCAGCTTTAAAAATATCATAATATCAAAAAAAATACAAATAATTCCTCCATGGGGTACAGAAAGTAAATTTGAAGGAAAGACAATTATAATTAATCCTGGGGCAGGTTTTGGCATTGGCTCCCACCCCACTACTCAACTTTGTGTACGTTGGATTGAAGACAATCTCAGACTTGGGAATTCATTGTTGGATTTTGGTTGCGGGTCTGGAATATTATCAATTGCTGGTTCTTTATTTGGGGCAGAAAATATTGTTGCTGTTGATAAGGACAAAAATGCTCTGGAAAACGCTAAATACAACCTCGAAATAAATAATGTGAAAGCGGACCTTGTCAACGCAGAAGATTTTCAAATTAAATCCAAATATGATATTGTAATAGCAAATATTCTTTCAAATGTTTTAGTGGAAATCGAACCACAACTCAGATATTTAGTTGGTAATCGATTAGTACTATCAGGAATTTTACCTACCCAAGCTATGTTAATACGAGAATTATATTCTAATTGGTTAAGTTTTGATCAAATTTTAAAAAAAGATGGATGGTTATTAATCAGTGGTCGAATTTAAAGTTTGGAAATATTTTTTTGCTTCATCAATTACTCTTGGTGATAATATCAATGCCGAAAACATCGTTGGTATTGCCATAAATGCATACATCCCATCAATTAGATTAATTACAAAAGATATAGAAACTGTAGCTCCAATTATTGTAGAGGCTATATAAAAATAATTATAGATTTCTTTTTTCTCACTTCCAAATAAATATCCTGTGCATTTTGCACCATAATATGACTGACCAAACATGGTTGTAATGCTGAAAGTGATTATGCATATTGATAACGCAACTGTTCCAATAATCCCTAGTTCGCTTGAGAAAGCCTTTGCGGTCATTGATACACCATTTAAATCATCTTTCCAATGACCTGATAATAAAATAACTATAGCAGTGACTGAGCATACTAAAATAGTATCAATAAATGGTCCCAGCATTGCAACCAAGCCCTCTCTAACTGGCTCCCTAGTTTTAGCAGCGCCATGTGCTAAAACCTCAGTACCCAAACCAGCTTCATTAGAGAAGGCCGCTCTCCTAATTCCTTGTCTTATTACCTCTCCAATCAAACCTCCCACAACTGCTTCACCGGTAAAAGCATCTTGCAATATTAATTTGAATATACTGGGCACATCCCAAAGGTTTTTGATGATTATTAGTAAACCTAGTGATAAATATAAAACAACCATAAAGGGAACTATTTTCCCGGCGATTAACCCAATCCGCTTTATACCTCCTAAAATTACAAATGATACTGGAGTAGCAACAAAAATTCCAATGATAAAATTTCCCCAAAATAATTCAGATGTGAAAAAATCAATCGGAATTAAAATTGATTCACGAATAAATTGGGTAAGTTGATTTGCCTGAAACAATGGTAGGCATCCAATTATTCCCGCTGATGAAAAAAGAATGGCAAGAGGTTTAAATTTTTTTCCAAGGCCATTTTCTATAACATACATTGGTCCACCTTGTATTTGACCATATTCATCTTCAGATCGATAAAGTATTGCCAGTGTGCAAGTAAAAAACTTTGTGGACATACCAAAAATAGAGCTTACCCACATCCAAAAAAGCGCTCCGGGTCCACCCATATTAATAGCAACAGCTACTCCACTAATATTGCCCATGCCTACCGTTCCTGCTAAGGCACTTGATAAAGCTTGAAAATGATTTATGTGACCTGGATCATCTTCTTTATCAAATTTACCAAACAAGATTTCAATTCCATGTTTAAAGTACTTAAATGGTGTAAATCGGCAATAGAGTGTAAAAAATATTCCGCCACCTAAAAGAAGAAATAACAGAGCAGGCCCCCACATAAAATCAGAGAAGCTCGATAGTATTTTTTCAATGTTTTTCATATCTACATCTGTTTCACCTCAATTATTGGTTTACCCAAAAGGTAAATAATAAAAAATATAGATAATATTGAGATAAAAAATATAATTACTAATGATAAACCTATGCCTACGCCGATATAGCCAACAAACATAGATATAATACCAACGGTCAGTGAATATGGTATTTGCGTTTTCACATGATCAATATGGTCTGATGATGATGCTGTCGATGAGAGAATAGTTGTATCTGAAATTGGAGAACAATGATCCCCAAACACTGATCCTGAAAGCACCGATGCAAAAGTTGCTAAAAAGATTGATGATTGAACGGCTTCATTAGGACTTAGATTAATTAAGTTAATTGCCATCGGCACAAAAACAGGAACTAAAATAGACATAGTTGCCCATGAAGACCCTGTTGCAAAGCTAATAATTGAAGCTGTCAAAAAAGTAATAAATGGTAACATTGCTGGCTCAAGGATATTCGATGATATATTTACTAAATAATCAGCGGTTTTCATATCCTTGCAAACTGAACCAATAGTCCATGCTAGCACAAGAATAATACATGCTAATACTACTGACCTAACCCCATTTACCCAAGATTCTAATGCTTCCTCTAAGGATAGTAATTTTTTCCATATTGATAATCCAATTGCAAATAAACTAGAAAAACAGGAACCCCATATCAGGCTCGCATACGGATCTGATGCTCCAATAATATCATACAGTTTAGAATCATTATCCTGTACATTATTTAAACCTGTGATTAATATTCCTCCAATAGTAAAAAGTACCACACCTGCGATAGGTAAAAATGCATTACTCCAATGCGATGTCGCATTATTTTTTTCTTGTATTAAACTAGGATCAAATAATGGCTTTGCATCCTCTGAAATAACTTTTCCTTCAAGGAGTGAACGTTCCTCAGCATCAAACATAGGTCCGAATTCTTTTTTCGTTAAAACATTGATGATAACAAAAACCAAAGTCAAAATACTGTAAAATGAAAAGGGAATACTTTTTAAGAAAGTAAAATATGGATTTATTTTAATATTAAAATCTTTAAAAGGTGAATCCAGCAAACTCATTTGAAAAATTGTCCAACTACTAATTAAGGCTAAGCTTGCCACGGGTGCAGCAGTTGAATCAACTAAAAAAGAGAGTTTTTCTCTTGATATCTTTGCTTTATCAGTAAATGGCCGCATCATATTTCCAACCAGTAAAGTATTTGCGTAGTCATCAAAAAAAATAATGTATCCCATCAAAACGGTTACCAATTGACTCCTGCGGTTGGATGTCGCATACTTTGATACAGTATTTAAACCTCCCGCTAAACCCCCATTTGATGAAATAACTCCAATTAGTCCACCAAAAGAAATTGTAAATATTAATATAGAAGCATGTCCATGATCTACGAGAGATTGAACTAGATAAGTATCAACACTACGTGCTATTCCCTGAAATGGATCACGAGCAATTATTGAGCTTCCAAACCAAATACCTATAAATATTGATAAGTGTGCTTGGTGAGTGAATAAAGCCAATAAAATTGCAATTAGAGCAGGTAAAATAGATATGTAAGAGTGTTGCTGAAACTCCGAAAATTTATTCAAAGAACTAGATGAGAATACTCCCGCTACTATTATCGTAATAAATAATATAATAACTCTGTATCTACGAATTAAATTCATTGATTAAAACTTAATGCTACTCTTCGAATTTTCTAAGCGGTATGGGTACTTTTATCTAAAATGTAATTAACATGATATGAAATATTTAACCTTTGAAAAAAAAACCTCAAATTATTACATTAAGAAATGAAGAAGCTTGATCAATATATTATTCGACAATTTATATCTATTCTATGTTTTTCTATTTTTGGATTTTTATCAGTTTTTGTAATAGTTGACTTGATCGAAAATTTAGATCGCTTTATTGACAATAATGTTCCAACTGGAATAGTAGTTCAATATTATGTTTATTCACTTCCATATTTTATTAGTATCAGCTTACCAATGTCGATGCTTATATCTACGATATTTAGTGTGGGGAATATTGTTAAAAAAAATGAATGGACAGCAATTAAAGCCTCTGGGATTAGTATTTATAGATTATCTATTCCTCTTCTAAGCTTGGGTTTAGTAATGAGTGGTCTCTCGTTTTTCATGGATAATAAACTAGTCTCATTTGGGAATGAAAAACGCTTTGAAATTGATAGAGATTATGTCAAAAGAAAATCTCGACATAAATTAAAAAATTCTCTCCAAGATGTTTTTCTACAAAAAGATATATCAATACATATTTCATTAACAAAATACCTATTAAATAATCAGACCGGATATAATTTAACTTGGGTGGATTTGGGCACTACAACAATACAAAAAAGAATTGATGCAAAAAAAATAAAGTGGGAAAATGACACATCATTATGGAAACTATCTAATTATTCAATACGTAACTTCAATGACATTGGGCTTGAAAACTCAGTTCAGAACTCTGAAAAGGACACTCTATTATCACTTGGTTTTCTACCAAAAGAAATTCAGCAACAGGCAAGAAAACCAGATGAATTAGATTATTTTTTATTAACAAAACGCATACAACAATTAAAAAAAAATGGTGTAGACACTACCCGTTGGGAAGTGACTCGTTATATGAAAATATCTTTTACACTAACAAACTTAATTGTAGTCCTATGTGGAATACCGCTTGTTTTAATTAAAGAGAAAAACAGTTTATCTTTTGGTGCGGGATTATCAGTATTTGTGATCTTTGGATATTATGCATTAATAAAATTTGGACAATCCTTGGGTTTTAAAAATATTGTAGCTCCGATTTTTTCAGCTTGGATTGGAAACATTTTCTTTTTATTTGCTGGTATATTTATGCTTTGGAGGGCACGAACCTGAGTAGAGTTATTGTAAATATTAAGGTTACGGTATTATGATATGTTATTATATCTAATTGGCAAAATTGAATATATCAAATATTTTATCTAAAAATCCTTTTTCTTTAGTTTGGTCATTAGAATTTGGGGAGGGTGAAGCTTTGCGGCTCTTAAAGCTAGTTATGGTCAAACCTGTCGAAAAATTAAACCCTTTCATGGTATGTAACCACATCCCATTTCTAAATGCGAAGCCTAAATCAAAAATAATGGGACCTTTATGATATCCAAAACCCAGGCCTAATTCGCTTAGCTCTCCGCCTGCCCAAGAATAACCAATTCTCATTGGTATATTTGCTATCCTTGTCCATTCAATTCCCATGGACCATTTCCAGCTTGCACGAGCATAATAAGCATTTTGAAACCCTGCAACCAAATCAGATGCAAATAGAATTGTTTCCATCCTTTTGGAAACACCAAATCTAAATAAAGACGGGTATGGTGTTGTAAATTCAGAAGTATCGGGAAAAAATCTTGTATTATTTTTAAAAAGAGAATCTTGTCCCAACCTATCCACTCGCAATGTATCAATAGTGTATTTAACTAAAATAGACTCACCCGGGTTAAGCTGGTCATCACCCCATTTAAAGGGATAAAAACCAAATCCATTCCCTGGTACAGTTGTACTCTTATTCCATTCAATACTACCAGAGGCGTTAATTAAC
>MDTA01152823.1_pt1 | contig 26499 bp, 17 predicted proteins | sample 811151 | NCBI WGS metagenome assembly MDTA01 (sample SAMN05326648, study PRJNA326480) | marine metagenome | isolation source: seawater | place: Indian Ocean: South | collected 2010 | reverse complement strand
GCGGCGGCGTCGCTGATGAGCCCGGCTCTGTGCCCCGCGGACGATTTTTGAGGGTTCCGAAAGGACACTCCCGCGGCGAGCTGCGCGAGGACCTCGTTGAGGGAGACGTTGACGTTCGGCGGGTGAGCCGCCGCGGCTGCGGCGTTGGCGCGAACCTCGCGGCCGCGATTCCGGGCCGCGCCCCCCGGGGTGACGGACCAGGTAGCGGGGAGGTTGAGGCCCTTGGCGCTCCACGGGCCGTAGTATGACCTGTCCGCGACGCGGGTCATCCTCTTGGGAACTGCACCGCCGATGAATTGCTTGGAGGAGGCGCCGGCGACCGTGGCGATCCCGGCGAGCGCGGCGGTCGCCTCCAGCGCGGACATCGCGTTGTTGTTACCAAGTCCCGGAACAAGAAATCCCTAGTAGGATCTGACGATGCGGTGCGGTGCGCAATCGAGGTCGACGACGCGGGGTTTCGATTCCGATGCGAAGTCACTGGAGTACGCTTGCACTCGCGGTTGAGCGCGCGCGCGAGGCGGCGATCTACGCCCGGCCGGCCTCGTGCGGCCAGCGCCAATGAGGTAAAATTGTCGAGCCATCACCGGGATTTGGCGGGCTTTCTGGGATTGGGTCGAGAGGTCCTCACGAACCATCGTTTCTTGAGTTCCCCAGAGCGCCGGTTTTGGGCTACGGGATACGGCAGCCAATTTATCGGACGGGGAAAAGTCAAGGCTGGGTCATCAGTCGGAGGGCGCGAGGGTCGGGTGGCATGGGAGCGACCGATCCGTCGCCCACCAGGCCACCGGGCATCGCCCGAGGCCTGGGCGCGGTCACGTCCAACAAGATGCGCTCTGTCATAGGCGCCATAGAGAGCGCGGGGATACCGGAGGTCGATTATGCCAAGCTCCTCGCCCTTTTCGAGGGGAAGCACAGCAAGATATTGGTGAGCCGGCACGCGGCAGCCATCACGCGCGTGTGCAGGGTTCACGAGCGCGGGTTCCCCTTACGGGACTTACCCCAGCTGTGCAAGCTGTTCAGGTTCGCGTACGATCAGGTCGCCGGCGGCAAGGCCAAGGAGTTTGAGGAGGCGCTCTGCTCCGTGATGAGGTGCGAGCTCGTTTTGGCAATTATCCCCCAGTCCCGCGTCCCCGACCGTCCCCGAGCGCCTCCTCAGACTGATCAATCCCCGCCAACCGCGCCACGCGCAGCAACTTTGCCAAGCCGTTTCGCGCGCACAACGCCGCGGACGAGCACCGCAGCGAGAACGACGTCGCCGAGGCGTTCGGCATGGTCTCCGAGTGTCTATCGGCCAAGGACATGCCCCTCTCGGTCAGGCTGCTCGCGGCGGAGGCGCTCAGGCTGTTCGCCTCGGCGCACGGCGACCGACCGAGCGTGTTGGACACGGTCCCGACGCCGTTCGACGGCGGGGAAACCTCCGGGAGGGACGTCCCGGAATCGAATCCGGGACCCGGAGCCGCGCTCGCGGGTTTGGGCGCCGTCGTCAAGCCGCCGCCGCCGAGGAAGTTTGCCCGGAATCAGGAGCTCTTCCGCCGGGGCGGGTGCGTCCCGCTGGTGCTCTCCGGCCTCGCCACCGCGAACAGCGTGGGCGACGACCAGCTGCAGCTGGCGGTGGTGCGGGTGCTCCTGGAGGCGAGCTACTCGGCAGATAACGCGCGCGCGCTGGCGGAGGGAGGGTTGTTCTCGGGCCTGGCGCCGCTGCTGAGAACGGACTTTCGCTCACCCATCGTGTTCCACGCGTCCGAGCTGATGTGGAACGTGCTGGAGAGCGTGCGAGACTCCCCCGGGGGACGGTTGGAGACCGCGACCGGGACGGGATCCAAGGGTTTCTGCGCCACTTTCAGCCAACTCGTCGCCACGGCGCTTCGCGAGGGGCACAGGAAATCGGACAAGGAGCTCAGGAACGAGCTGCTCATCACCGCGCGCATGCTCGCCGAGGACGGACGCGCCCGCGCGTCGCTGCGGGTCTCCGGTTTGGGGGACGTCGCGCGACACGTCGCCGTGCACCCCGAGCTGGGTGCCTCGTCGACGACGGGCTTGAACCGACTTGAAGACGGCGTGGTCCACCCGCTCGCCAACACGACATCCGCGCAGGACTTCGAGATGAAGCGCCTCGCGTGGGAGCTGCTGGCGGAGCTCGCGGACGACGAGGCCGGGGTGGCGCTCGCGCGGGGTTCGTTCGTGGCCTGCCTGCTGACCTTTGTGCAGCCGCTGACGGGCGCGTCGGCGAGCGTGGAGGGCGCCGGGTCGCGGTGGACGGGGCGGCAGCTGAGGGACTTGCAGGCGCAGGCGCTTCGCCTCCTCGCCAGGCTGGCGCCGCTCTGCGTCGATGAGCTCATGGCGCAGGGCGCGGGGGAGACGGCCGTGGCCGTTGCCAGCCCGGATTCCCCCGCGGATGACGACCAGAGGGCGGCGGCGCTCGATCTTCTCGTGACCATGACGCACGCGGACGAGGCCGCCGCGGAGCGTCTGGGCGCGGCTGGCGCGGTGGAGACCGCGCTGCACTGCCTGGAGGGCGCCGACGCGCCTCGCCCCATCGCGAGATCGATGAGTTCCTCCCTGGACGCCAGCATGTACGGCGCCGTGGTCACGGCTGAGCCCGGCGACACGCGAGACGAGGGTCAAACCGGCGAGCTCGGCGAATCGATTAACCCGACCCGCGTCGGGATCCACCCGGCGACGAGCGAGGATCCGGTGAAGCTCGCGGCCGCGTCGCTCCTCGCGGCGCTGTGCGACGGGTGGGCGGGAAACCGCAAGATCCTCCGCCGCGCGGACGGCGTCGCGATCCTTCGATCCTTTGTCGACGCGGCGACGGCGACGGACCGCGCGGTTCCCATAGCGCTGAGCGCCGCGGTCGTCTACGCCACGTGGCGGTGCCTCGTGCCCGACACCAAGAACTGCGCGCACTTCGTCGCCGACGGAGGACTCGCGCAGCTGCTCAACCTTCTGCTGGCGTGCACTCCCACGCTCAGGCCGGTTGTCGTGTCGACGCTGGCGGACATCTTGGAGAATCCCAAGACGCATCTCTTCTTCCACGAGTGGAGGTCGACGGGGGGCAGGCACGCGCTCGTTCCCGCGGGCGGTCAGGGCATCACCCTGATGCTCAACCTGTGGCGCGCGGAGGAGGGGAAGATGGGCACGACGCGTCACGACGGCACTCTGGTCAACCCCGAGAATCCGCTCCGCGGTTCCGCGGAGTTTGTCAAGCCCGACGACGGCGGCCTCGTGACCACCTACTCCACGCTCACCATCGAACGATCAGCGACGGAGGAGGCCGCGGCGAAGGCGGCGAAGCGCGACGCCGATCACATGATGAGCAGGGTGTTCGCCGTGTGCTCGCTGTTGGGCTTTGACAATCTCCGCGCGTACTGCTCCCCGGCGGACGCGTTGACTTTGACGATTGTGGAGAGGTACGTCGACTTTAGGGAGGGGGAGATGTGGGAGGAGACGGAGGAGATGTTCCGGGAGGAGGGCATGCGACCGGTGGCGGCGGACAGGCAGCACATGGAGGCGTCCATCGCCGAAGCCAGGGAGAGCGCGCTCGAGCTCCGGGACGTGCAGCGGGAGATGCTGGCGGCGGAGGAGGAGAAGGCCAGGCGGCTTGAGGCTGAGTTTTACGAGCAGATGCGGATGCAGAAGGAGCGCGAGGAGGCGCACAGGTGGTACAGGCGGGACATGTCGAAGCTGACGATGAAGGAGAGGCTCACCGCGAGGCTGGCCAAGGCGGACATCATCGACGGGTCTTTTCGCGGGCACAGCTCGCAGTTCCTCACCGTGCACAGCCGAGATCTGGACGTCACCGGCGGTTCGGAGGAACATCACGCGAGGACGCTGGAGCCGATGACTGTACGTCTAGAGCCCGCGTGAAACGTACCCTCGTATAGTATCTAGCTACTGGCTAACATCACTTAACGACGAACCGTCAACCGTCGTGTTCCATGTCGTCGTCTCCCTGCATGCGGGACATGGAATCGCCCAGCATCGCGCCCAGAGCCGCGGCGTCGTCCGTCATGCGTCGATGCACCAGCGCCTCGACGAAGCCCCACGAAAATTTCAGCTCCGCCTCGTCCACCAGCTCGAACTTATCGCTGCTCAGCGGGCACAGCACGGTGACGAAAATCGCGCCGGGTCTCATCCGCTCCGCGGCGTCTGATAGGGCGTCCACGGTGTCCTGGTCCCACGTGACGCAGTTGCAGAACACAAAGTCCGCGCGCGTCCAGCGCGATGAAACTTCGGGTTGGAAGAAATCCCCTCGCTCCACGGCGCACGACAGCAGCGGGTTGCTCGCGGGCCTCGCCCCGGGCAGCACGTCCCTGACGTAGTCCTCGATGAGCAGCTCGGCGATCGCGGACGTGCACGGGAGGAGCTCGATGCCCCAAACGTGGGAGAAGTGTCTGCAGAGGCCCGCCGCCATGACCGCCTTGCCGGTGCCGCTCCCCAGGTCCACGAAGCATCGCCCGGTGCCGTCCCCGCCGCCGCCCCCCTCCGCGCTCGTCCCGCCGTACTTCTCCAGGAGCTCGGTCATGAAATCGTGCATGTCTATCTCCCCGTACACGAGCGCGTCCGAGTCCTCCTCGGACGTACCCTCCAGCTCCTCCAGCACGATGAGCTTGGCGACGTCCGGTCGCACCTGCTCGAGGAGCACCTCGAGGCGCTCCACTGCCGTGGCCTGCGCGCATCCCTTGTCGCTCCACGCCCTCAGATCGAAGCGCTTCGCGACGCCGTTCTCCACCAGGCTGCGCAGCTTTTGAGCCTCGGTCCTGTTATCCACAGGGAGAACCATCGCCATCGCTCTCGTTCCGGCGCCCCGTCCAACTGTCGAGCTCGCGCGTGTCCAGAACCTCCGACGCCGAAAATCGTCGGAGCTCGTGAGCGAATTCTTCGAACCCTACACACTTCACGTGCACGGCGCCTGATGCAGCCGGGCTACGGGTACGGTTACGGCCCCCCGCAGGGGTACGCGTCCGCTCCGGGTTATGGGATGCCCCCGCAGCAGCCCGCGTACGGGTACGGCGCTCCGGGCGGTCCACCTCCCCGTCAGTCCCGCGAGAACACCGCGGAGGATCTCGACCGCATCGCTCGAACGATCCACGTGGGCGGCATCCGCGGCTTGAAGGGCACGCCGGGGGTGAACCCGGGCGAGGAGATCACCGAGGACGACCTCGCCGCGTTCTTCGGGAACGACGGCGAGGTCGTGGGCGTCAGGATCAACGGCGCCAACTGCTGGATCGAGTTCGCCGAGGCGGCGGGGGCGATATCGGCGTTGGCGAAGGACGGGACGGAGAGCGGCGGCCACCACCTGCGCGTATCCGCGTCCAAGACGCCCATCAGGTCCAACGGGTACTTAAAGGGGAGGCAGATTCAGCTGGAGAGGGCGAGGGAGCGGGCGACGGCCTCGGGGTCGCCCGCGCCGACGACCGCGGCGGCCGCCCCGACGGAGGCCGCCAGACAGATGAGCGTCGACGAAATTGTCCACGCCGTAAGGGTCGACGTCAATCAAGCGGTGGAGGCTGCCAAGGCCCAGGGCACGCTGGTGACTGTCGCGCCGCCTCCGCCCGTGGCAGCCGTGTCCGCGGCGGTCAATGCGGGCGGTTAGGCGGGAAGGGGCGACGCCATCCGTCGGCGTCGGCGAGCGAGGAGGGCACCGTGAAACCTGTAAAACTTAAACTTTTTTAGCAGACAATCCGTAAGTCCGATACGTAAGTCTCAGCCCTCTCGGACCCGCCGTCGTTTCGGAGCCCTCTCGGACCCGCCGTCGTTTCGGAGCCCTCTCGGACCTGCCGCGAGGGTGCCGTGCTGACTCGACGTCCTCGCGTAGTTGCTCGCTCACATCATGGAGCTCGAGAGGGCAACCTGCGTGCTGACACTCACAGCGACAGTCGCCGCAGCGGCCGCGACCGTGTACCTCTTCGAACCCCGACTGCCCTTCTGGTTCGCCGAAGCCGTGTGGCCGGGCAGACGCAGACGCGAGGCGATGCATCAGCCCGTGATGGACACGGACGACGATGACCCTCCGACGTGGGTCTCCGATATGGGTCATATCCGCGAGCTCCTCCTCGGGACCAAGCTGAGGGACTTCCTCAAGGACCGCCACAAGGGTCGCCCCGAGGGCATCCCGCCCCCGCGGGACGTGCTCGTCCTCACGCCATCGTGCACCGTGAACGACGCGCTCACGAAGCTCTCGGAGCGCGCCGTGCTCGGAGCTCCTTACCTGCGCGATGATGGGAAGGACTTTCTCGGCTTCGTCGACCTCCACGATATCGTCCATGCGCTCGTGTCGCACATGTTCCCTCCCGGACCTCTCGGAACCATGGCGAGCCACGACGCGCCGGATTGGTTCCTGACGGACGATTCCCCCGCGTGCGCGGACAGGATACTGACGCTCGTGCGAGACAAGGGGGGCGACTTTTGCGACAGGACCCTCGGAAGTATCAGGAGGAGGGTCGGCGACGGGGCTTTCATCCGCGTCGACGAAACCGATCACTCCCTCCTCGACATCATACAGACGCACTTTGTCAACGTCCAGTACACCGAACCATCCGTCAGGCACCGCGTCGCCGTGTACAGGCACCGCGTCGCCGTGTACAGGCACCGCGTCGCCGTGTACAAGTACGCCGTCGACGCGTCGCGGCTGACTGACGCCGAGACCACCATCGAGGTCACGGACATGTTTTCCGTGTCGGATATCACGAGGTTCCTCAACCGGTGGAACGAGCTCGAGAAGTGTCTCACACCGTGCAGCATCGTGGATATCGGGGTCGGGAGCACGCGCGTGGACACCGTACCCAAGGATGCCGCGCTTCTCCGCTGCTTCGCGGTGATGGAGCGAGTCGGCGTGAGCGGCTTGGGCGTGACCGATGACGGGAAGCTAATCGGATCCGTTTCCGAGTCGGACCTTCGGAGGATCACCGCCGATCGCCTCGACGTGCTCGCCATGCCCGTCGGCGAGTTCATCGGTAAACTGCACGCGCTTTTCGGCGAGGATAACCCGCTGCGCGAGGACCAGATGGCACTCGCGAGGGCGCACCCCCTCTTCCGTGGGGTGTTGAGGACCGGGGAGCTCACCGGCGGCAGGCTCAACGTGACCGTATCGCAAAAAGCTACACTGCTCGAGGTGATTCGCGCGCTCGCGCGCAACAGGGTGCACCGCGTGTACGCTGTGAACGAAACAACTGGTGTGGCAGATCGGGTCGTGACGCACTCCGACCTCGTTCGGTTCTTTGCACTTTTCGCGCCTTCAGATTGAGCCACCGCTTTGCAACTTGGCGCAGAGATAATAGTACAAACGTTTACTTTCTAGAATCGTCATCGAGCGCAGCGAGAGACGCCGCTGCCGCTCTGTCCATTGCTGACATCATCCTTTTCTCCTCATCTGAGTATTCGCCGGATTCAGTCTGTGATCTGGCCTCTGCCGCTGCCTCAGCTGCCCAAACAGCCGCCTTGTCCTGCTCTTCCCTCTTCTCTATCTTTGCCTTCTTTTCCGTCTCGTTCTCTTCCAAGGACATCATCATATCCGAGGCGTCGATCCCTTCCTCCTCCAAGATCTGTGTGAACAGGTCGGTGGCGTAGGTTGTCACTCCGACGCTGATTAGCACCAGCGCCACAGTCTCAAACACCAACACGGTCTGCGCCTGTTCCCTCATGGCGTCACTCTCAAACGCCGCCTGCAGCAGCAGCGAGCCCAGGTACGCGTCCACGAACGCCGTCTTGGACGAGCCTATGAAGTGAGCCGCGAAAAACTCGGGAAACTTGAGCGGAGTTATGCCACACACGTACCAGTTACCGGATAAGGGGATGGGCAAGATTGGGCACAGCCGCAGCAGCAACGCAGACTTGAACCCCTCCGTCAGGGGCCACTCCGACTCTGGAAACTGCGACGAGTCGAACCTGCGACTCAGCGCCTGGAACCATTTGCTCTCACCCACCGTCGGGTTGTCCTTCCATTTGAGCCCGAGAGCCTTCTCCCTGAGCACCGTCCTGCCCAGCCAAAAGTTTAGGCTCGCTGCCATAGTGGACGCGAGCGAAGTTAGCATCGTGCCCCCTAGCACACCGCCAAACACCGCCGGCGATACCACGGGCAGGATGAACCCGATAGGTAGGAACTCGTCGGTCATCGTCAACTTCTCCGCCGCGAACAGGGCGAAATACACCGCGAACACCAACCCGACGTTGAGTCCCTGGAGTTGGTCGAGGTAGCCGCTGAGCTCAGCTCGCGGCGGCAGGTTGAAAAACTCTGCGAGCTCGTCGAAGCCACCCACCGCCTGAAGTGCGGCGATTCGTGGCAGCGCCAGACGCAAGAGCACGCCCGCGATAGCGACATTGACCGCGCCGGTCACCAGCGGCGCCGCGTCCTTCACCGCGTCGCTGTCGACCAGATTATCCCACTTCTTACCCCAGTACGCGGACACCTTCTCGCCGACCTTCTCTGCCGCGAGCTCTTGTTCCCGCCACCTCGCGTCGTCCCACTGCTCCCCGGGCTGAGGTCTGGCCCTCGCGGCGTCCAGGGTGGCGAGAAGATCGATCGCCTCGGGAAGGTCGTCCTCCTTCAGGGGCTTCGTGGCGACCCTGAGCTCTTGCCACAATCCCGACAGGAGCTCGCCAGTTGGCTTCTTCTCCTTCTTCTTGATGGGTTTCTTGCCGCCGTCGGCCGACACGACGCCGGTCTCGGAGTTGGATTTCGCCTCGGTGAGAACCGGTCGCACGAGCCCGAGTCGCACCGAGGTGAGGATACCAACGCGCGATCGCTCTCGATCTCCTCGGGTCACTAGGGACCATCCCTGGCGAGAGGAAGCCTTCGCGTCGCAGCGGTGCCCTGATTTTCCCGGAGGCCGCGCCCATGCCCGCGCGTTGAGCATCGCGCTCGACATAGTTCAAGAAATCGACGGGTTACGGGGTCACCCAACTCGTCGTATTCACTCAGCGGGACAACTCGTGGGCCGCGTGCAACTGGGACACCCTCGTCTGCGCAGGGCCTTTCTGTCTGTTGGATAGGGTAACATGCTTAGATGACGTCGATTGCTCGTGGCTAACAGTTCGAGATACAAATGAATACACTCGGGGTGCTATTGCTATCTGCAGTCCGGAGCGTTCTTGCACGACCCGTCGGGAAAGGAATCAAGCGCCTTCTTCTTCCCGTCCACGAAGTACGCCCATATCGCCTTCATTCGTTCCCACTTGTCTGGATGGTAGTTCACGTGAACCATCGCTGGCTTGAGGTTCCGCATGCGTTTCTTATCGTGCCTGGCCACGACAAAGAGCGTCTTGCTGTTCATGAAGACGTCGATTTCCATCACGCGCGTCGTCACTCCGGGGTTCACGTGATCGCCGTGCGAGGGAAAGAACATTTCCTCGTTGTACACCGCCTGGTCCCACTCCTTAGCTCGCTCCAGTCGCGCGGTGATCCCGTCCATGAACCGCAAAGTCCTGTCGCTCGGCTTCAAATAAAACAAACCAGAGTTCATGGCAAAGACCCGCATGGTCTGCGCGTACCTAGCCCAGCCCATCTTCGGGTCGTCGATGCCGTCGTTCCAACCGTACGCGTTGCGCTCGTCGTACCCGTCGCTCAGTCCCTCCACGTCGCTGTCCCGGTAGAGGTGATCAAACGGGTTGTCCAGCGTCACGATGTCCACGTCGGACAGGAGCACGGAGTACCCGAGCACGAGAAACTCGCGGAGGATGTGGAACTTTTGCGCGGATATGCCGTGGTTCGTCTCGTCCCCGTCCGCCAGTGCTTTTCTTTCCCTGTGCCAGTACGGCACCCCGAGCTTTTTCATCGTCCCCGCGACCGTCTCGTCGAGGCATATCACCAGGTAGTTCTTCACCTTGGATCGCTGCACGCCGTCGAGCCAGGTCCTGAGCATCCCGTAGTCCCCGTTTTCGTTGATGAGGGCTTTGTTTGACACCGCGGCGAGGACCTCGCCATCGGGGGCGATCTCCTCGAGGATCGCCTTAAGGGTCTCGTCGCCTTTCTCCGCGCCCGTCGCCGCGGGAGCAGTCTTGGGGGTCCACCACTCGCCGGGCAGCAATCTGTCGTTGGTGACGCCTCCCACGCTGAGCGCCCTCGAAGAGGACGCGCCGTCGCTGGCGTGCTCTGAGTCTCTGAGCTGAGCGTACTTGGATAGTTTCCCGGGCGGATGTCCGCTCGACGCTTCGATGGGTTCGGGTCCATCGCACTTGGGGCACTCGGGGCAGCCCGCGGCCTGGGTGCCGAAATTCCCGATCGCGGGGGAGGGCGCGGGTCGCGCCCACTCCGTGACCGTGGAAGCGAGAGCTCCCGCGGCGACCCCGAGGAAGAGAGCGGTCAGGATCCTCGAGTCTACACCGCCCGAAGATGCCCGCGCGTTGGCGCGAGAACCCTTCAGGGGCGTGTGCAGGGGGCTCAGCGCCATCGGGGCCGCGTCTCGAACTGGCTTCATCGTGACAAGTTTTCCGCGACTTTTGGCTACAAGTTACGTCATCTAAAAAAGTGGATAGGCTCTAGCTAACGCACTCCGCTCCGGCGCCTGGTCGGCCCCGGCAACACCCGTCAATGGCTGCCCTCGTCGAGTCCCTCGCTGGGCGATGTGCGTATGTCGCCGCCAGAGCCAAGCTCCCCGTCGCCGCAAAGGCAGCGCCGGTCACCTCCCGTCGCAATCCGATGGTGCCGGCGGCTGTGAGTAGCCGACTTCGTGCGCTGCGCCACTCCTCCGCCTCTCGCGGCTCCAGGACGACCACCAAGGCGAGCACGGACGATTTGATCTACCGCGTGATGTCCGCCAACCAGGAGGTGAGCGTCATCACCGTCGTCGGCACCAAGGTGGTGGCCGAGGCTGTGAACCGCCACAAGACGGCGCCCACCGCGACCGCCGCGCTCGGCCGCAGCATGCTCAGCGCCATCCTCCTCGGCACCTTCAAGGGTGACGACGAGACGACGCAGGTGACGTTCAAGGGCGACGGACCCATCGGGCAGATCATCGCCATCTCCGACAACACGGGTCAGGTGAAGGGCCTGGTGTCCAACCCCAACGCGGACCCGCCGCTGCGGCCCGATGGCAAGCTCAACGTTGGGGCAGCCGTCGGTCGTGGCTTCCTCACCGTGGCCAGGGCCCACCCCCAGTGGAAGGCGCCGTTCACGGGCACGGTCGAGATCACCACCGGGGAGATCGCGGAGGACATCGCCGTCTACCTGCAAGACTCCGAGCAGGTTAACAGCGCCGTCGCCGTGGGCGTCAGCCTCGATCGCGAGCTCAACATCCGGTCTGCGGGTGGGTACATGGTCCAGGTGCTTCCCTTCGCGTCGGACGAGACCATCGAGGCGCTGGAGCGGTCCATCTCCTCGTTGCCGTCCACCACGGACATGATCGCGGACGGTCTCAGCGCCAGGGAGATGGCGGAGAAGGTGTTGGGCGACCTCGGGTCGCTCCCGGAGATTGCGACGGAATCCACGCCGTCTTACGGGCCGTGCTGCCGCGACGACCTCCGCGGGCGGATGATGCGCGCGCTGGCGTCGATGGGACGAAAAGAGGTGGACTCCATCATCGAGGAGCAGGGACAGGTGGAGATGACGTGCGAGTTCTGCAAGGAGACCATCGTGTTCAAGGAGGATGAGCTGGCGACGGCGAGCAAGGAGCTCTGATCGAGGTGCACTAGTAGCGCGACTGAAGTAGCCTACCTTTATTATTCACCTATTTCACCTGCATTACATATCAACTGTGCGAGCAGAGCGCCGCTCTCTGTTGATCAAGACGAAAGCATGTGTTTTAACCGATGTCATCGGGTCCAGTTGACCCAGGAGGCGACGGACCCCAACGAGGTGGCGTCGTCATCTTCCTCCTCCATGTCCAGGCCCACGTCGTCCTCGTCGCTTCCGGTGTAAACCCCCGCCATCGAAGTCTGCACAGGCCCAGCCTCCATCGCGGCCTCGAGCGCTTGAACGTACCGCCTCATCCTGTGGCACTCCAGCCGGTCTTTGCGCTCCTCCGCGTTCATGCCCCTGAGCTGCCACAATCGCTGGAAGATGGTCGGTCCCTCGCGGTGATGCGCGACAGCCCTCTCGGCGTCGGAGGGGGAGGAGCCCGCTTCCGCGGGCTCCTCCCCCTTCGAGGCTCCGATTCGGGAAATCTCCGTCTCGTCGTCGGACATGGACGCGGACGCGCGCTCCCACTCGCTCGCCGCCGCGACGGCCGCCGCGTTCGCGCCCCCCTCCGTCTCCGCCAGTCGGACGAAGAGTTCGCCCTCGACGTCGTCGAACGGGGCAATCTCCTCAGCCGCCGCGCTCGCGTCGGCGTCGGTTGCCGGGACGTGCGCCCACTCGGCAACCTCCGCCGCCCACTCCGTGTCCGGCGTGGTGGGCGCGACGAGGCTCGTCGCGGAGAGCGCGAGGGCCCCGGAGGGGGACGACATCGCGGCGTACGCGGAAGGGACCGGCTCGAGCGCGGCTGCCTTTTCGCGGCGCCGGTCGATAGCCTCGCGGAGCGCCGTTCGCAGGTTGGAGAGTCGCCTTCGCGCCTGCCACCACCTCGCGCGCCGTGCCGGCGAGGCGTCTGTCGCGTCCATCGTGGCGTCGACGGACGGTCGGTAATCGTCGTCGTCCTCGGGTTCCGTCGGGGGGGAATCCTCCTCGCCGCCCGCGGCGTATCGAAGGTGCGCTCGCTGCCTCCAGAGGATACCCGCGTTGCCCCATTCTCTGGTGAGGGGCGCGTACTTACCCGGAACGTCGTTGTCGAGCATGATCCCCTCGCCGAGGTGGACGTACGGCTTGCGCACGAAAGGTCGTGACATGGGGAGCAGGGGGATGATGTCGTCCTTCTGGACCACGCGCAGGACGTTGAGCTGCGCCGCCGCCTCCCTCGTCTCCCGCGGCCCGAGCTTGGGGGCGCCGAACGTGACAATCTTGCCGACCTTGATCCCCGCAGCCTTGTACAGGAGCCCGACGGCGACGGCGACGGCGCCACCGAGGGAGTGGCCGGTGAGCTGGATGGTGTAGCCGGGCACGATGTGCGGGGCGATGGTGTCGACGCATTCCTTGGCGACAACCCTGTAGCCGCGGTGCATGGGGAGGTGATCCGTGCATCCCCTGCGCGCAAACTCGCTGGGATCAACCTCGAAGTCGATGTTGGCGCACTCGTCATCCTCGTCGAAGCTTCCGCTGCTGTCGTTCGAGTCCTTGGCGCCCGCACCTCGAAGGAACGAGAAGGATCCGGACAGGGACCTGCCAACCATGGCGAGTCGACCGGAGGCTGTCACCGGGTTCGAGCTCAGTCGGATGTTTTGGACCACGTTCGTGAGGTTCCTGGTTCCCCTGAACGAGATGATGTGCGTCTTCGTGGTGTGGTTCGTGGCCACGAACACCCGCTGCTGCACGCGGTCCAGGTCCATCACGGTCACCTCCTCGCGCGTCGTCGCGAAAAACTCGCGAATCGTCTCCGGCTCCTAGCCGTTGAGAAGCGCGATGCGGGCAAACCTCAGGAGCTCCTCGAACGTCTCCACGACGGGCAGAGGCGGGTGCGTCAGCGACCGTGACTTGCTCTTGAGCTTCCTCACCTTCGCGGCGACCCTCTCGGCGAGATCCTCGGCGGCGCCTGTCAAGCCGTCGCGCACCGTGTCCCTCGCGTCAATCGCCGAAAGACGCAAATCGTCAAATCGTCGAACGGGACCCCGTCCTCCTCCTCGATCCGGATCCTCCCCATCCCGCGCACCGCCACGGACGGATAAGGTCTCCGCGTCGCCGGTGTTGGGACTGACACGGGAGGAGAGGATGGACCCTGGTTTTTGTGCCTCGGCGTCGGCAACGGGCGTGACGTCCGCCGCGTCGGCGTCGTCCGCGTCTCGGTTCCTCTCGTCTCTTCTGAAAAACGGACGGCGCCTCGTTGGGCCGGCGTTCTTCTCCGCCTTCTCAGGGTCCGCCCGTTCCTCATCTCCCGCCTCCTCCTCCTTGACCGGCGTCCCGGGGCCGAATATGGCGCCGTTGGACATCCCGCGCCTGTTCGAGCCGGACCCGAGCCCCAACCGCAGCGGGTGTGGAAGCCCCTTCGAGTTGAATCTGAGCCTCTCATCGGTTTTCCCGGGCGCGTGCGTGTTTGGCCGCGCCGCTCCCCCGCAGCGAATGGCTGCGGGGAGCACGCCGCGCGCACGGACTCCCGCGCGAGGCGCGACGGAGTAGAGCATCTCGAGACTCTGCGATGAGTCGAATGAGGGGCGTTCGGTCAGTTCGGGTCAAAGCGGGCGTCGCTCGGGACGCGTCGAGGCTGAGCATACCGACACGATGACGGAAGGGAAAAATGGGCGCCATTTCTGAAACGTTGTGCGCCACCTCGGCGGGACGAAGGGACGACGCTCTCGGGCACTCACCGAGGCGATGAAGGTTGCCATCGTGTTCGACTACGTATGCTTAGTGTGTTCTTAGCTTCCGGACGCGCCTACGCTGTGTCACAGTGTTTCCCTCGGAAGGCCCGCGATGGGCGGCGTGGCGCAAAACACCAAGGGACGGCGCGCGCGAGACAACAGCCGGGAGCACCCGACTGGTGACTGCCGACTCGCGGCTCGATGGGGTCGAAGAGAGGTCGAGGGGGTGAGTCCCTCTCCTGTCTCTTCGCGAGAGAGCCGGCGGCACGACGACGCGGAGATGGCGTTCGACGCGCGCGCGTTCTTGGCAGGTTGAGGCGACAGCGTGGATATTCCTAATTCCAGCAGGCGGCACGTGTCGGTTTTTTTCACGGTTTATTTCCTGGTTCACGGAGAACTCATCAAGAAACGACCAAGGAAATCCAGGAAAACGAAGGGTCGAGAAGGAATCGCTCCGGTAGGATCGGGGCAAGGGAGTCGGCAGCCAGCACCATCAGTGTGGCACGATTGTCGTCGCGTATTTACATATTGAAAAAAGCTCTCTGGTAATGTGTAAAGTTATAATCGAGCCCGCCTCGTGCCCGGCGTCGGCGGATAATATCATACCGCCGACACGACGAGCGCGCGCCCGAGCGCCCCTCCGCTGTCGCCGCCGCCCCCATCTCAGGGGCAAATAAAAATTTCAACCCGAACCCAATCCCTCCACCCCCTAATAAACGCTCAGCGGGCCGGAATGTTGCCGAAGTTTCCGCGCTCACGGATGCCCGCGAGCTTAGAGGACATCAAGAACGCCAGCTCCAGCGCCTGCGACGCGTTCAGCCTCGGGTCGCAGTGAGTCAGGTAGCGCAGCGACAGGTCTCCGATGGTCACCTCCGCAGTGCCTCCGGTGCACTCCGTGACGTCCTGGCCGGTCATCTCCAGGTGGACGCCGCCCGGATGGGTGCCCATCTGTTCGTGCACCTCGAAGAACGCCATGATCTCGTCGCGAACTCGCTCGAACGGACGGGTCTTGAAGCCGCTGTCTGTCTTGACGGTGTTGCCGTGCATCGGGTCCGTCACCCACAGCACGTTGAGACCCGCATCCTCAACGGCGCGAATGAGCCGGGGCAGGTGCTCGCGGAGCTTCTCGGCACCCATGCGGGAGATGAGAGTGATGCGACCGGGCACGTTCTCGGGGTTAAGCTGTTTGACCAGCGAGACGACAGACTCGCCGTCGGATTTGTCGCTGATCTTGATGCCGATTGGGTTGGAGATGCCGCGGAAGTACTCCATGTGCGCGCCATCCGGCTGCCTGGTGCGCTCGCCGCACCAGAGGAAGTGCGCGCTGCACCCGTAGTACTCCTCGGTGGTGGAGTCCAAACGCGTGAGCCTCTCCTCGTACCCGAGGTGAAGCGCCTCGTGCGCGGTGAAAAAGTCGGTGGACTGCATGCTGGGGCTGTCCTCGTCGATCCCGCACGCCGCCATGAACGCGAGCGCGGCGTCAATCTTATCCGCCAGCGCCCGGTACTCGGCGCCCCTCTCCTTATCCTCCATAAAGTCGAGGTTCCACTTGGTGACGCGCTGCAGGGAGGCGTAACCGCCGTTGGAGAAGGCGCGGAGGAGGTTGAGGGTGGAGCAAGACTGGTCGTACGCCTTGAGAAGGCGCTCGGGGTCCGGACGACGCGCCTCCGGGGTAAACTCGGAGGAGTTGATGTTGTCGCCGCGGTAGGAAGGGAGGGAGACGCCGTTGATCGTCTCCATGTCCTCGGACCTGGGCTTGGCGAACTGACCGGCCATGCGGCCCAGCTTCACGACGGGCACGCCGGCGCCGTACATGAGGATGACGGACATCTGGAGGAGGACGCGGTAGGTGTCCCTCACGTTGTCGGAGCGAAACTCCTTAAACGACTCGGCGCAATCGCCGCCAAAGAGCACGAACGCGTTGCCCGCGGCGGCGTTGGCGAGCTGCGCCTGGAGGGACCTGGCCTCGCCCGCGAACACGAGCGGGGGGCGGTTGCTGATCTCCTGGAGCACAGCCTCGAGCTCGTCCTGATCCTCGTAGTTGGGCTGCTGGAGCGCCTCGCGCGACTTCCACGAGTCGGGCTTCCAGTCCTTGAGGGACGCGCCCGTGGCGGAGACCTCCTTGTTCGCGGCGCGGTCGCCGAGGAACATCGCGTCGGTCTGCATGGGGGAGATGACGGCCCTGTTCGTGGGAGGCGAGAGGGGCGCGCGGGGAGGGTCAGGGACGGTCCGGGGCGGTGGCGAATTTACGCAAGCCGTTCGCGGATTCGCGAAGAGTCGGGACGCGGGCGGCGACGGGGCGCGATCTCGGGTCTCGGGATGCTCACCTGGTGGTCACGGCGCGACGAGCGCGAACCGAGGCACGGGCTGCGCCCATGGAGGGGTTGGACGCCCTGAGGCTGAGGGATCGCGCGGACACGGCGGCCATGCTGGACTCCTGCGCGGAGCGGCGACGGGGGAATATCGGGGTTAGGGGTCTGGTCGTGTGGCCTGGGGGGCGCCCAGGATGTGCGACGACGGGGCGGTCAAAAGCGCGGGATCGGCTCCGAGACGCGTCGAACGCCTCGAGAACGCCGTGAACGTCGCGTTGACGACGTGATCGACGCAAGGAGACGATCACAACCCGTCGCGGAGACGCCCTCCCGCCGAGCCGCCCCCAGGACTTTATCTCGAAGGAGATATAAAGCGGAGGGGGCTCGGACGATTGTGTGCGGATGACGATTGTCGCCGCGCCGGGGGGACGTGTGCGGCGCGGAAGGGGGCGAACACGAGACGACCGTCAGTCTCAGACGCCGAAACGGGTCCGAATGCTCACCTCGAAGATTATTCGGCGGTTTCTGGCGACGAGCGGCGGGGCCGTTCGCGCGACAAAAGAGTGGCCTCCCGTGAACGAGGAAAACGACGGTCCGCAACGAGCAACGAAGGCGCAAACGGCGCCCTCGTAGATTTTTTTGCAGCCGCCAAAGTTTCAAGAATCGGTCGGTCGTCACAGGCAGGACGGACAACAGATATTTTTCCCCCAGAACGTGAGATCTTGAGGACTTTTGAGGTCGGGAAGGGACAATTCCTTTTTATATTCTGAATCCGAGATGGAATGGTTTTGCCTTTGTTTCTGCGTATGGGTATTCAGTTACGACCGGTTTGATCCCCCTCGGGGCAGTGGTACGGCACGCACCCTCAATCACGAACTGGTTGACAGCTACTGCCAGCTAATCCGCGGGAATTGCGCGCTGACCAATCCGCTTGCGACTTCAAAGACCCGTTTTTGCCGGGAAAGCCTTTTTTTCAAGTGCCAAGAGGCATTATTGCGAAATACGCCGCGGCCTTCCGGACACAACGCGCGTCCCCAACGCACGCACGGCCAGTGCACTCGGCGATAACCGAGTCCGGCCACTTCAGCGTAGATCAACGAACGTTCTCGGCGTCCGCTAAGCGTTCATACGTACTCGGCGTCGCGCGCACCAGCCACCTTACGGCTCTCGCGTTCCCGACGTTCAGAAGTCATGCTCACTTTGGCCCGTTTACCGACGGCGACAGCGGCGTCCGGAATCCGCGCCGAGCGCGCGACTCTGAAAACCGTGTGCCGGGCGACCGGCGGTGGTCGACGCAACAATTCGCGAAGTCCCAAGACGAAACCTCAGAACGTCGTCCCCGGGCGCGCGTCCACCAAAGGTACGCCCGTCTTCGCGCCCCGTCGAGGATGCGTTAGTCGGCTTCGGTTCGAATATTCAATTTTCCCCGACACCGGTGCCCGCCCGAAATGCGGCGTTTGCGATGTGTGCGAACGTCACGCGAGCCCCGCAGTGATCCGAATGCATCGTTAACATCCTCGTCGCATCGACTGACCGTGTTTTCCAACCCCTCACTCGCGATACAGCCTCGGTCTCGTCCGGTAAAAACTCCGTGGACTCGAGCGTCCAAGCCACCGCCTTTGATGCCGCGTTCGGCGACGCCGAGGCTCCAGTCGCTCCGGTCACCCCGGCCGATACCCCGGCCGCCCCGAGGGAGACCAAAGTCTACGATGACGTGGACTCGATCATCGAGGTGCGTTTCCGTCCCCGATAATCACCCGTGGCTCCCGGGCCCGACCGTTACCGGTCCAACCCGAACTCGGCCCGATCGTTTAAAAGTCAATTACGAGCCGACAGCCTGGCACCGACCGACGCGCTGACATCGTCCTCTGCACCAACCCACCCCATCCCATCGATTCGCAGATGCTCCCCGAGGACGTCAGAGGCATTCTCAAGACCCATCGCCACAGGGACCAGCTCCTCGAGGTCGTCCTCGACCTCGGCCGCAGGCCCGAGGCGAGGTTCGCCGGCGACGTCGCAAACGAATTTCTCCGCGACGAGGTCATCTCGCAGGCGGATCTCGACGCGGCAGAGGCGTCCGTCGGGGAGTTCGGCGGGGACAACAGGGCGGGGATCGAGGGTACTCTGCACCGTATATCCGCCATCAGGAACAGGCGGGGCAAGATCGTGGGGCTCACCTGCAGGGTTGGCCGAGCGGTGACGGGCCACGTGGAGATGATTGAGGACATGCTGACGGGCAACGAGTCCATCCTGTTCCTCGGCAGGCCGGGCGTCGGCAAGACCACCGTGATCCGCGAGATCGCGCGCGTCCTCTCCGACGAGCTCGGCAAAAGGGTGGTGATCATCGACACCAGCAACGAGATTGGCGGCGACGGAGACATTCCCCACCGCGCCGTCGGCAGCGCACGTCGCATGCAGGTGCCCGACCCGGCGCTGCAGCACCAGATCATGATCGAGGCTGTGGAGAACCACATGCCCGAGGTGATCATCGTCGACGAGATCGGCACGGAGGAGGAGGCCATCGCGTGCAGGACCATCGCGGAGCGCGGTGTCCAGCTCGTGGGCACCGCTCACGGTCAGCTCCTGGAGAATCTCATCAAGAACCCCACGCTGACGGACCTCGTCGGCGGCGTGCAGTCCGTGACGTTGGGCGACGACGAGGCGCGTGCGAGGGGGTGCCAGAAGACCATCATGGAGCGCCAGGCGCCGCCCACGTTCCCCATCCTCATCGAGATGCACGAGCGTTCGATGTGGGTCGCTCACAACGTCGAGGAGAGCGTCGACGAGGTGCTCGCGGGCGGCAGACCGATGGTGCAGGTGCGCTCCAGGGACCGGAACACCGGCCAGGTTCGCTTCAACCGCACGTTGTACGACATGGACGTCTTCCTGTCCCAGAAGAACGTCGCCTACACCCTCGGGTCCATGGGCGGTCTCATGGGTGCCACCACCGACCTGGCCGAGGCGAGAAGTTTCGGGCTCGCGGAGGAGGGCATGGCTAACAACGCCGTCACCAACGCGGCTGGCTGGTCGCCGACCGACTATCCGGGAACAAACGACTCCATCGACGACCCGTACGCGTGGGCGAATAACCTCGGTATGGTTCCGGATAAGGATGCGCTGGAGGCCATGGGGGCGCACGGGTACGTCGGAACCGGGAAGTACGGCAACGACAAGCGCGGCAACGGGAGGCAGTCGAAGAGGGGGCGCCAGGGGCCCAGGGCGTATCGCTAAGAGCGCGACATCGGCGAGGCATTTTTATCAGCAGACGGCAGCAGCGGAGCGAGCAGGTTGAGGATTGTACCAACACGCGCACGATTAACGGAAGTCGCGCGCAGCATGCATGTTGTTTTAATTCGCATTTTGTACTGATTTTGGTTGTAACACGTAAACGAAACATTAAACAAGCTGTAACGTCCATGCTAGAGTGCGTGCCCTTTTTCCCGTCGACCAAACCTTCGTCCCTCCCGACGCGCGGTTAGCCCATCCCGAAAACCTTCCTGAGTTCCCTGTCCTCGTTCCTGCGCTTCACCGACGCGGGCGGCTCGACCATCACGGGAGTTATCTGGTCCGGGATCGATTTGGCCGAGTACTCCACCGCCTCCACCTTCATCACCGTGGGCGGGCGGCTCGACTCGTCCCGCGCCGCGGCTTTCGCCTCCTTCTTGGGCGATTTCTTACCGACGCCGAGGAAGTGTCCCTTCCTCGGCGACTGACCCCTCGAGGTGGCGCCCCCTTCCTTGCGCGGGGATCCGCCCCGCAGCGCCTCCATCACCGAGAACACCACCGCGGGCGCCGCGACGAGGATGTCGCGGATGATCCTCCTGCGAATGCGGCTCAGGCGGTGCTTGCGCCTGGGCGAGTCCTCCGCCTCCATCCCCCCGTCACGCCCGGGCGTCGACGGCCCGCCCACCCCGGCGACGTCGTCGTTCGTCGCCGTCGACGCCTCGCTGTTCTCCGAGTTCGTCCGCCCCCTTCGCGCCGCGGGTCGGCGCGGCGAGAAGAACTCGTCCCACGAGTCCTCCTCGTCATCTGCAATTGACGGCGACGTCTGCACCCCCTTGCTCGGAGAGAGGACCGCGCGTCTCGCCGTCTGCACGGACTTGGACGGCGACGAAGTTGTTGCGCGGTGGTTGTGGTTGTTGTGTGCCGAGTGTGTCGGGGATCGGGCAGCGGACGTCGGCGACGCGATGCCGTACGCCCTCGCCCTTCGAGCCGCCTGCTCGCGAAGGTACTCCTCGACGACGTCCTCGGCTCGCGACCTGCCGAGGGCCCTGCGTCGCTGGCGTCGCTCGTCGTCCTCGTCGTCGCTACGCTCGTCGGCGATCATGTCCGCGAGGGTGTTGTGGAGCACCGCGCGGCGCATCTGCGACGCGCGCTCCTGCTCCGACGCGAGCCTCTCGCGCCTGCGTCGTGTTTCGTCCAGGGACCAGTCCAGCCGGCGCCGCACCTCCTTGGCCTCGGCGATCGCGGCGGCGCCGTCCGCGCCGGCGCCGCCCTCGACGCCGCGCACGTCCTCGTCGATGGCGTTGAGGATGGCGTCCGCCGCGTTGGACGCGTTGGAAGCGTGCGCGAACTGCCTGCGCTCGGCGGCGATCGCGAGCTCCGACCTGTCGCGCTCGAGTTTCGCGTGGTAGCCCATGAGGCCGTCGAACACGATCTTGGCCTCCTGCTCGGGTTCCTCGCCGGTGGTCAGGTTCTCCGCTTGCCTGGCGAGGGCGTTGAGCTCGGAGACGTCGGCCTCGGGGTTGCCCGCCAGCGCCGCGTGCTCCTCGCCGGCCTCCTCCGCCAGGCGCAGCAGGTTGGTCAGCGACTCCGGGACGGAAGCGGAATCGGAGGAGGTCTCCCAGGCGAGCACGCGGTCAACCTCGGAGCTCATGGCGCCGCGAGGAATCGCGACTCGCGTTGGACGCGTCGAGTGGCTTGGAAAGAAACGCGCGCTCGATCGAGCGGTCGCGTCGTCAGAGGCGCGGTGTGCTGCCCTCGTAATGGGCGCGCCGCAGATCAACTTGCGAGATTATTCCCGCCCAAAATACATCTCCCTAAAGGGCCGCTGCCAGCTGCGAGTGGCTGCAGATGAGCTTGTTGATGTTTTTTTACACAAGCCACTTCGGGGGCGCGATGGCGGAGGAAGCGGCCGCCGAGGACCAGGAGACGCGGACGAAGATCGCTTTTAACCTCGGCGAGGCGCTCGATGACCCATCGCCCCTGTTCGACCTGGCCCGCGCGGTCGAGCAGGCGCTCTTCGTCAGGAAAGGGAGCGACGCGAAGGATCCGTCCTACAGGAGTGCGGCACGAACTCTCGCGGCGAACATCAGGCGAAACGGACCCTTGCGAAGGAGGGTGTTGGACGGTGAGCTGAGCCCGGAGGCGCTGTGCGAGCTGTCGCCGGACGAGCTCGCGACCGATGAGATGAAGCGGAAGCGGGAGAAGATGGAGGAGCGGTCGTACAAGCGGCGCACGAGGACCACCACCGACACCCTCACGGACACGACGAAATACCACTGCAAGGACTGCGACTCGAACGAATGCGCGTACGCGGACCTTAAGGGGCACAGGGACATACGCAAGAACGAGACGTGGGGTTCGAACGAAAGCGCGGACGATGCGAGGGTGATGGTGGTGTGCAAACAATGCGGCGCGGAGTGGAACGAGACCGTGCTGTAGCGGGTTCCGACCATGGTACGCGCCAATGGACACATAGGACCAATTAGTCTAGTAGGCGACAATTTAGCGACAATTTAGCGGTTTACATCAGCCGAACACATGATTCCAGTCACATCAATTCGCGTTCAAATTCGCCCACACGCCACGTAGAAACAGTATGATTCAACTCAATTTTAACACCAATTGCCAAAGCGTGTGATTTTGGAGCGCCGGTTCCGGACGAGGGGCCGCGGCCTTTTCTCGTGCGAGCCCCGGGTCGCGCGCGTCACTGGGAAACCGCGCGACGTCGCGCGGGGTCGAAGGTAGGTCTCGGAGATGACGGGCCACGTTTCTATCAGCAATACTGGGTCCACGTTGGGCGACAACGTCGGCCTCGTCGCCGCGCTCATCGCGGTAGTGGTGGCGCAGGTGCTTAAGCCGTTCAGCGCGTGGGCCATTACGGGGCGATTCAAGGCTTCGCTCATGGTGGGAAGCGGCGGGTTCCCTTCGTCGCACTCGTCCCTGGTCACCGCGCTGGCCACAGGCACAGCGTGCCAGGCGGGACTCGGGGACCCCGCGTTCGCCACGGCGCTCGTGCTCGCTCTCGTGGTGCGTCCTCCCTCCGTCAACACCCTTCCTCTTTTTACCGTTGCCATCCGCCCCTTCGCCCGTGACGCGCGACAGACGCCGACTGAACGCCGATTCGACCGCGATATCGTGACAGGTGATGTACGACGCCATGGGGGTGCGAAGGCAGGCTGGTATGCACGCCACCGCCATCAACAACCTGGTCACGGCGTTCCCGTCGGACCACAACTTCAGGAGCCGGGGGCACCGCGTGGGCGAGGACGCGGCGGCGCCGCTCGAGGCCGGGCTCATGGGAAGCGCGGGGGGGTACGCCAGCGGAGCGGCGGACGAGGCGGATGGGCTGCTCGGGGGCAGGGGCGGCAGGAGCAACGAGGCGAACGCTGGCGATAGCATTCAGGACAGCCTCCAGAGGGGGTTCCAGGATTTCCTCGACCAGATCCAGGCGAGGCCGCTGCGCGAGCACATCGGTCACACCCCCGTGCAGGTGCTGGCGGGTGCGATACTCGGTGTTGTCGTTGGGGCGACGTACGCGTGGGCGCTCGGAGACGACGTCCTCGCAGCCGTATGAAGAGGAAGCGATGCGATCCCTGACGCTAAGGGTTTTAGTACATATTCGTTCAATATCAACGCAAGACCGTTGAGCTCTCGCGGGTCGCCCCCCTTACCTTCACTCGCTGCCCACCTTCGACTCGTCCTCGTTCCTCCAAGCCTTGGGCAGCTCCAACCCTTCCCCAGTCAACAGCGCGAAGAGCCGCTTCTTATCCCTGAGGTCTCCGTGCCGCAGCGAGAGCACGTGCTGATGCGACCCCACCACGTCCAGCGGCACGAACATCTGCGTCGCCATCTCCCCGAGCGCCTCCGCGGGCAGATCCCTCAGGGGCGGCACCACGTCCTCGGGGCTAAAGTCCTTGTCCACCCTGTGCCCCCAGAAGTCCATCGTGCTGATCCTGACCCGCGTCCTGTGGTTCGCGCCGTGCTTGGTACCCCGGGCGCGGATCACGCTGAGCTCCCCCACGTACCTGCTCGCGTAGTACTGCAGCGCCAGGGAGCACGCGCCCGCGCCGCCCACCACCGCCGCGACCGCCGCCGCCGTCGTCGTCGTCACGGGCTCGTTGTTGAACGCCGCGGTGAGGGGCACGACGAGCGAGGACACGCCCAAGAGCTGAAACACCTTGAATCGGACGAGGGTGCGAAACGTCAACAGCCACGGGCCGCGATACAGGACGTGCTTGGCGATCGCGCCGTCCCCGCGCGCGTCGTCGCGCGCGTTAGGCGCGCTGGACATGAACCGAGACGGCGAAAGGGACGCGAACGGCGCCGACGCCGCGAACCCGCGCGCGGTACAGGGGTGACCAACGCGGCCGAGTGCGACCGCGGTGATCGACACGGGTTGGATGCCCCCGAGCGCCGCCGACGGCACGCGCGAGAGGGTGGTGGGCGCGACGTACGCCGACGAGCCTGCGACCGTCGCAAGCCTCGCGAGCACACTCGCCCCTCGTCTCGACATCCGCCCGCCTCCCAGGTCAGCTCTGCTCGGGGAAGAGTGAAAGTCGGGAGGAAAACAGCAACTGGCACACCATGGCCGCCACGTTGGCGGCTGCGGCCGCTCCGCTCGCCAGCCAGCCGCGAGTGTTTGGATATCGTCGCGCGAGGGTAGTGCGTCCGTCGTGGCGGATCATCGCGAGAGGCGCCCTTGGGATCGAGGTCATCGGGGAGGATGACGGAGAGGACCTCTCCACGGAATTCGCTAACATCCGTGAGGGAGAGTCGCGGCGCAGGTCGTGCGCCGCGGACGTCGTTCGCGTGGCGCTGCACGGCCAGCGGACCGATGGAGACGACGCGATCGAGCGATGCCTCAAGCGTCTGCCGCTTCCAGACCTGCAGGTTCCGAAATCGCTCCTCAACCTCGCCTCTCCCGGGTCCTCCTCCCCTTCGCACGCGCTGCGGAGCTCGCTGCACCCTCGGAAACGGAGAGTACCCGACGTCGAGGACGCGCTCGTGTGCGGATGCGAGCTCACCCCGGGCCCTCGCAGGGACGGCGCGAGACGGATGCGGTGCAGGAGGGCGAACGAGTACCTCGCGGAGCTATTCCTCCTCGCGGGGTTGCACCTGGAGGGACCGACCAGGCCCAACCCTCTAAGCCGCTTCGACCTCTTCCACGCGCACCTCTGGACGGGCGAGACGTCGTGCGAGGGCCGCGTCGTTCCGGTGGTCGGGTTGCTGATTCACGCGATGGAATACCCCCGCACGGACCCGAGCGCGGGGTTCGAGCTGGACCTGGGTCGATGCCACTCGCGCAGCTCGTGCGCGTACGACCCGGCGGCGATGGCGTCGAGAAATCTTCTCTGGTGCGCCACCGCGGATGAGGGATGGGCCGAGTTCTGCGCGCTCGATACCTCGGAGGGGAAGGCGCTCGGGAAGCGGGGGTTGTGCGTCGTGCCTGAGCTGCACACGACGTTCGAAGGGGACTTCGGGGAGGTGGCGGGGGATGCGTTGTATCTTCACGCACCTCTCGACAGGCGGGCGCGGGAAAAGGTCTTCGCCTTTCCTCGATAGACTAGCTAGTACGCAGAGAGATGAAGTGATAGGAACCGAGCCTGTGGCTGTTATGAATCATTTCAAACCGAAACAATCAATGGTACTACAATGTCATGCCTCCGAGCCGACGGCACGGAGGAGGAACTCGAACGCCGGGTTGGACGCGAGAGTCTCCGGGACCTGAATGGCGTTGAGGTCAATCTGCGACATGGTCCCCGAGATGTCGTCGATGGTGAAGTGGATGGAGCTGTCGTCGTCCAGGAGGAAGGAGTTGGACATGTTCGTGTTCTGGTCCTTCATCATGAGCTCTTTCATCGCCACAAGCACCTCCTGGGACACCGTCTCGGTGCCGTACTTGTCGTCCCAGTACATGGTGGATATCCTGTACAGCTGCTGGATGGACAGCACCGGGCACAGCTCGAGGGTGATCTCGTTGAGCGTCTTCTTGGGTTTCTGGTGGATCACCAGGAGCTGCACGGCCTGACGGATGTACCGCAGCTCCTCCCACGCGTTACCCGTCCAATCCTTGTACTCGATGAGCCAGTTCTCGAGCTCGGCGAGGCCGGTCTTGATGTACTCGCCGTTGCTGAATGAGCAGCACTCTCGGCGGAGCAGGAGTGCGTTGAAGAGCTGGACGTTGATGAAGCAGAAAATCTGGGTGAAGAACTTTCGAACCAGGAACACGGGCACGTGGTTAGCGCGCATGACCGTGAGCAGGGTGTCGAGGCCGTCGAGAATGGTGCGCCAGTGCGTGCCGAGCTGCTGGCCGAGCTGACTTCCTGTCGCGCTCGGGGACTTGAGGCTGTTGACGCCGCCGCCCCTCCTGCCACCGGTGTCGCCACCCCTCTGCCTGGGCGCCTGGATGCACGAGCCGAGTTGTGGGGTGATCTCCTTCTTCATGTTATCCCGTAGGAACCCGTAGATCTTCTCGACGAACGCCGTGAGCTGCTGCTTGAACAGGAACGCGGGGTACTTGGCGTCCACCTGCCGCACGCCCGGGATGCCGGGCGTCTCCGAGTCGCCCTCCTTCTTTGTCGGCGTGCGACTGGCGAGCAGTCTGGAGTTGAAGCGCTCGAAGATGCTACCGCCTCCGGAG
>MDTA01014400.1_pt1 | contig 26589 bp, 24 predicted proteins | sample 811151 | NCBI WGS metagenome assembly MDTA01 (sample SAMN05326648, study PRJNA326480) | marine metagenome | isolation source: seawater | place: Indian Ocean: South | collected 2010 | reverse complement strand
CCCTAAAAAAATTAGGTTTTTTACACCAGCTAAATAACTTGAGTGAATTACATTTGTTTGAATTGCTAAATTCTCATAAATAAAATCTGCTGGAAAACTATTATTTGCTTGAATACCACCCACTTTGGCTGCAGCTAAGATAACTGCATCAGGTTTGATTTTATTTAAATAATTCTTTACTTTTTCAAAATTTGTTAAATCAAGTTCATTTCTTTTTTTTACATAAATATTTTTATATTTTTTTTCTCTTAATTTTCTTAAAATTGCAGAACCAACCAAACCTTTATGTCCAGCAACAAAGATTTTTGAACTTTTACTAATCATATAATAATCAAATATTATTTAATTCATAAATAATCATATCTTTAATCGATTATCTTATATTATGCTTTAAAAAAAAACTAATCACTATATTTATCATGAAAAATTTTTGATAATCTTTTTGATGCTAACTTATGACCTAAATAATTAAAATGATGATCGTTTTTAATATAAAGATAATCATCAACTTTTAAATTATTCAACAAATCGTAAGTGAAAATATCTTTATCTTTTAAAAATTCTTCAATTAATTTTTGATAATAGTTTTTAGTACCAATTAGAGAATGATCAAAGTCAAAATTTAAATTTTCATAAAAATTTGAATACTTACTGTCTAAATACAAATGATCCTCTAGAAAAATTATATTACATGAAATTAAATTTTTTTTGCAAAAATTAGTTAAATAAGTGAAATCATCAATAATAAATCTATCTATTAAATCTTTATTTTTAGCATAGCCTAAATGATTTTCAATTTTCATTTCCCTGAAAGTTAATGAAATTGACATCCAAAAAGAATTATTGATGTCTGATTGGGCATTTAAATAAAGTTCTTCATTTACCTCAGATAAATTTTTCAAATAATATTTTTCATCTACATCTAAAGTTTTAATCAGATAATCTACATTTTTTTTTAAAGAATTTCCAAAATCAACCTTCAAATATCTTTTGATAAAATGTCTATAAACATAATTTAATAAAATTGAATTTTTTAAAACATTTTTTAAATTAAATGAATCTCCATCAATATCTCTTATTAAAGAATAATCTATTTTACGTTCTTTTGATTTTTCTATAGCTTCCAAATAATAATCTAAAAAGTCTGATGCATTATCAACAAAAATATATACAGAATGTGGTTTCTCTTTATCATTAATTTTTGTTAAGATTTTCAAATAATGAGGTATTCCTTGACCCGAAAAACCAAAATTGAAAAAATCATAATTTGACTTGTTAAAATTTTGAGTTGAAATATCAATCATATTTTTATTGCTATCCAAAAATTGTTCAATCATAGAATCTCCAATAAAAACAATTTTTTTTAAGGAATTTGAACTTTCATAATTTTCTATTCTTTCACTTAATGATTTTTTTTTTTGCCATCCAAATTTTGACGTTAATTGAGTTTGTTGAATAATAAGTTCTATTGCAATTAGATAAAAAATAAAAAAACTAAAAAAAATAAATATTTTTTTCATTAAACGAAATTAACTTTATATTAAGTAAACTGATTTAGATTAATACTTAAATTAATTAAAAATGCAAAAAAGTTTAATTTTTAATAAAAATGTTGTAGAGATAAATTAATCATATGAAAAAAGCATTAATTTTTGGTGTAACAGGACAAGATGGTTATTATTTATCCAAACTTCTTATAAAAAAAGGCTATTTTGTTCATGGAGTTAGAAGACGAAACTCGATAGTCGAAAATTTAAGAATTGATGAAATTTTTTTTAATAAAACAAAAAATTGTGATCTGCACTATGGAGATGTTACTGACTCTATATCTACTTACAATTTAATAAAGAAAATTAAACCTAATGAGATTTATAATTTAGCCGCACAAAGTCATGTTGGTATAAGTTTTGATTTACCTGAGTATACTTCAAATGTTGATGGTATTGGTACTTTAAACATTTTAGAGGCCATTAAAAATGTAAATAAGAAAATAAAATTTTATCAAGCTTCTACATCTGAATTATTTGGTGGAGTATCTAAAATACAAAATGAAAAAACACCATTTTATCCAAAAAGTCCTTATGGCGTAGCAAAACTTTATAGTTATTGGATAACAAAATGCTACAGGGAATCATACAAAATGTTTTGTGTTAATGGAATATTATTTAATCATGAAAGTAAATTTAGAGGTGAAAATTTTATTACAAGAAAAGTATCAAAAGCAGTAGCAAATATTGTTTGTAACAAAAATACAGTACTGGAAGTAGGTAATTTGAAATCAAAAAGAGATTGGGGTCATGCCGAGGACTATGTAGAGGCAATGTGGAAAATGCTTCAATTAAAAAATCCAGTAGATTTAGTTGTTTCAACTGGAAAAAGTATATCAATTAGAAGGTTAATAGAGTTATCTTTTAATATTGTTGGAATAAAGATTATTTGGAAAGGTAAAAATGAAAACGAGTATGGTATTGATAAAAAAACTAAAAGAAAGATTGTAAAAATCAATAAAAAATTTTTTAGACCCAATGAAGTTGATAATCTTAAAGGAGATAACAGATTATCAAAAAAAATAATTAATTTTAGACCAAAAAAAAAAATACAAGATATTATGTCTGAAATGATTGAAAATGATATAAAATTAATTAAAAATTAAAGTTGAAAAAGATAAATTTTATTGTTTCATCTAAAGATAGATTCCACTCACTAGAATTAGCTTCTGAATTAAACAAAAAAAATTGTTTAAAAAAATTAATTACAACATACCCTAAAAATTTTATAGAAAAAAATTATTATATTCCTAAAGAAAAAATAATTTCTTTAACTTATTTGTTAATAGTAAGAAAAAGTATAAATATTCTTCCACTAAAATACCGAAGAATATTCATTGGTATTCTTAATGAAATTTATGATTTAATTGTTTCTATTATTATTCCAAAAAATTTTAATGTTTTTATAGGTTGGTCATCAGTATCACTAAAAACTCTTAAAAAAATTAAGAATAAAAATAAACTTACTTTTATAGAAAAAGGATCAATTCATATTAAAGACCAAAATGAAATTATGCAAAAAGAGTACAAGAAATATGACATAAATTATCCTAAAATATTGAGCTCAAGTATAAAGAGAGAAGAAGAAGAATATAAATTAGTTGATAAAATTACCATTACCTCCAATTTTGTTAAAAAAACTTTTAATAAACGTAATATTAAAAATAAATTTTTTTTAAACCCCGTTGGAGTAAATGCCAAAAACTTTAATTTTAATAAAAAAAAAATACAACTAAATAATTTTAATATTCTCTATGTGGGTGGAATCACGATTGGAAAAGGGTTACCTTACCTAATTAATGCATTTAATGATTTAAATTTAAAAAATTCAAAATTACATTTAGTAGGAAAATCTGAAAAATATATTAAAAATTTAGTAAATAGAATTAATAATCCGAATATTATTTTGCATGGTCATAAAAATATTAAAGAATTAAAGAAATTTTATCAATTTTCTAACATTTTCTGTCATCCTTCTCCTCAAGATGGAGGGCCACTTACTTTAATTCAATCAATGTTAAACGAGACACCAGCTATAATCACATCAAATACAATGTCAAAAGATGTAATAAAAAATGGTGTTGATGGTTTCATAATTAAACCATTCAGTACTAATTAAATAAAAAAAAAATTATTGTTTGCTTTTAAAAATAAAAAAAAAATTGCATTAATGGGTAAAAAAGCTAGACAAAAAGTTTTAGGTAAATTTACGTTTGCGGATTACGCAAAACGATATATTGATTATTCAAAAAAAATAATTTCAAAAAATTAATTCTTTGAAATCATTGCCACATTCCATGTTAGATATTTCAAAAAAGGGAATAATTTGATTAAGAAGTTATCAACTGCCTCTAATGGATAATATATTTTTTCCCAACTCTTATGTTCTTTAATAATATCTTTCCAGTATCTTACCTTATTTGGATTTTTTCTTTGTATGATAAACATGTAAAGAAAGATGAATAAAGTGGTTATCCAAAAAAATTTTAATTCTGTTTTTCTGAAGTTTGATTGAATTAATTTAATATCAATATTTTTTAGAGGAACTTCATCTTTTGTCCTAACTTTATATGCTATCTTTCTGTAGACATTAATTATTGGGTTATAATAATAAGGATCCCAACTAACAAAAATACCATCTTTTTTTAGAAATTTTTTTATTCTTAGAATAGTCTCTTCAATATTCACATGATGGAGTAAATTTCCACAATAAATTATGTCAAATTTTATGTCTTCACTTATCTTAATTTCTTCAGCTGACGATTGAAATGTTTCTAAATTTACATTAAATTTTTTTGCCAATTCATTTGTAGCTTCCAACATTTTTACCGATAAATCTGTTGAATACACCTCTGCTTTTTTAAGTGCAAAATAAACACTTACTTCTCCAAGTCCACATCCAATATCAAGAACTTTTTTATTTTCCAAACTTCCCAATTTTTTAAAAATCCATCTTAATTCTGGAGATGTACATGCTTCGCAAGTAGCAACAGGATCAATTAATTCAATCTGTTCAAATGATGCCCACTCATCATGAAACTTTTGTTCTTCTCTTATCTTATTATTCATTTAAATTTATTTTATCTAAAAAAATATTAACACAAGAAATGAAATATTTATCATTTTTATTTTTTATTTCTTTAATTTCATTAAATTTATTATTTTCTCTCTGATAAAAATAAACATTTTTAATATCAAAAATACAATCTCCTAAAATTGGATATTCCCAACTCACTTTCACACTTTTATCTATATATTTAAATTTAATATTATTTATAAGTTTTTCTTTATCAAATTTTCTAATAACTTGGTCGTTTGTAGTTTTTGATAATATTTTTAAAAAGTGATACTTAAAACTTTCAAATTTTATTTTTTTGGGCATTTTTATTTTGTAAAATTTCTTCAACTATTTGCAATACATTATCTTTTGTCAATGGCCATCTCTTTTTTGGAGGATTTATAAAAAATGTTTTCGCTCTTTGAATTTTTGCTTTCAGAAATCTCATTGATATTGAAATTTCTGGGTAACTACCGTACATACATCCATCGCACTTACTTACTAATGATTTTACCTCATTTCGGAAATTTTGTTCTTTATATATCTTTGGAAAATTATCATCATATGCAAAATATTCGTTAGACAATCTATAATCACAACAAGGTGCGAATTCACCATTTGGTAGTAAGGCAAAATATAAATTTGGAGAGTCACAAATTTTTTGATTTTTATCTCTCCATGTTATTTCTTTGCCAGATATAAATTTTTTAATATCATCTAAATATTGATCACTATCATACAATAGATAATGATTATTTCTCATTTCCCTTATTTCATCTATTAATTTTACTGCTTTTTCAATTTCATTTTCATTAAATTTTAAACTTTTATCAAATGTTCTAAAACCTTTTGGAGTACTTTGTTCAGTAATATGAACCGGTACTAAAGAAGTATGCCAGGAAATTTTAGTACCAAACTCTATAACATCCTTTATATCATCGAGATTATTTTTTGACATTACACAGCCTAATGAGGCAAAACTGTTCTTTTTTGGTAAATACTTACTAAAGTTAACAATAGAGTCGATTGCTTTATCCCAAGATTTTTTGAAGCCACCATTAATTTTATCTTGTAACAACCCATTTAGACTATCTAAAGAAATTGATATATCTTTTCAACCTGCCTCAACTACTTTTGCAATTTGCTCCTCGGAAGCTAATCCGTTTGTTTGCATCCTTACATGAATACCTCTCATTTCAAATTCTTTTATTATTTCGGGAAGATCTTTTCTAGCAAACGGCTCCCCTCCTGTTAAAAGAACCATTGCTACTTTCATTTTTAAAAAATTATCAGCAATTTTTTTAATCTTATCTAGTGAAATTTCCTCAACATCTGCGTTTGCATAAATAATATTACATTGTTCGCAGGTCAAATTACATCTAGCTGTTATATAATATTGAACATATACTGGGGAATTCTGAGTTAATGAACCTTTAGCTAGTGATATAAGAGAATTAGTTGAAAACATTTAACTTAAATTAATTTTTGATTTAATCAAATATCTCGGCCTTTTTTTTACCTGATAAAATATTTTACTTAAATATATTCCGATCAAACCAATTAAAAAAATCTGAATACTACTAAAAAACATTATTACTAAAATTATCGATGCTAGACCAGGTACAAAAATATCTGTAGATATTTTTATAAATAATACTATGAGGCCTAATGTCAAACTCAACAAAGATAAAAAAACACCCATGAAAAAAGTCAATTCTAAAGGTTTAGATGTAAATTGTACTAACCCATTTAAGGCTAATTTTATCATTTTTTTTTTTGTAAATTTTGTTTCACCTGATATCCTTTCCGGTCTATCATAAAAAACCTTTTCACTTTCGTAACCAGTCCATGGTATCATAGCTCTTAAAAAAATTTCTTTTTCATTCAATTCTAAAATTTTATTTAATACTTTTTTTGTGATTAATCTGAAATCACCCATATTTTCTAACTTACTTACAGAACTTAGATAATTGAAAAATTTATAAAAAATTTTTGCTGATATTTTTTTGAAAAAAGTATCAGCATCTCTGTTCTTTCTCACTGCATAAACTACTTGAGCATCTGTATCCTCAACTTTTCTTAACATATCGACAATCAAACTAGGAGGATCTTGCATGTCACCATCCATTGAAATTATTAATTCTCCTTTTGCAAATTCATATCCGGCAAGTATTGCAGATTGATGCCCAAAATTTCTTGTAAAAGATATCACTTTAACGAAATCATTTTCTTTTGAAATTAAATTTAGTTGGTTAAATGTATCGTCATCCGATCCATCATCAATAAATATAAATTCAAAATCAAATTTAGAAATAAGTTCATTTTTTATCCTAATTAACTCATCAAATATTATCTTTAATGAATTTTCTTCATTTAACAATGGAACTATAACTGAAACTAATTTTTTCATATTTAACTCTTAAAATAATTACTTCAAAATGCAACTATAATTAATGTTAAAATCTTTAATTTTTTTAAAACAACTGCTATCTAACAATGCTGAATTTATAAATTCTCTTTCTTCTTCATTTTTAGAATTATATCTATTTCGTTCAATATAAATAAAATTTTTACTTTTAATTTGATTAATTATTTTTTTAAATCGAACAAGATTTTTATTTTTATATTCATGATTTGGTAAATCATTAGTTATATTTGTATGAAAAAATTTATTATCAAAATATAAAGATAAATCTAGATTATCAATTATGATTACAGATTCATCGTTTCTTATCTCGTTAACAAAATGAATTGTTTCATCATAACCCTTTAAATAATTTCCTTGTACATAGTTTTTATAATTAGAGTTTACTTGAAAATATATTATTAAAATTGATGGCAAAAATACGTAAGTTATCAAAAAATTAATTGTTAAATTATTTAAACATCTATGATTAAAAACTAGATAAGTTAATAAAGGAAAAAAAATAATTACACTTTTTAGAAAAGGATTTGAAAACAAATTATTTGTAGTAATTGAAATATCTTTTACAAAAAAAATAGTAAAAAAAAATATAATCAATAAAGGTATAAATTCTATTTTTTTGAATTCAAATTTATAACTTTTAATTTTTCTTAAAATAATAATTAATAACGGTAATAAACATTCATTTAAATATCTTGGAAATAAGGAACCATTTACTGAGGAAACAATAAAATATATAGAGAAAAAAATTATAATAACTAAACTAGAATAATTACGGAATAAGTCTTTTTTATATTTATATAAATTAAAAAACAAAAAATAACATAATCCAAGACCTACCCATAAAAATAATCCCTTTAGGAAATAAAGACTACCAATAAAAAAATTGTCTAAATTTGTATTTTGATGAGATAAAAACAAATCAATAAGATTAAATGGTGCTCCATAAAAATTTATATAAATAATATAGGAAATTAAAAAGGTTGAGAATGATAGAAATATTGTAAGTGCAAAATTAAATATTTTTTTTTTAAATATTAATGATGAGAAGAAAACGCTCGCACAAAAAAACAAAGCCGAGGTCTCCTTAGTCCAAAAATAAAAAAATATAGTTAATCCAATATAAAAAAATTCGACTAGTTTTTTTGGTTCTTTATCCAAAAAATAAAATAAAATTACTGGAAATATATATCCGAGTGACATTCCGGGATCGCTTGTGTTAAATGAATGAAAAACAGTTGGAATAAATAGCCAAATTAAAATCGCAAGATAATCAGATTTTTGTCTAAAGAAGTATAAATACCAAAAAATGAATACAACAAAAATTAAAAAATTTAATATTTTGACATTTAAATAATAAATATTAGAGAACTGATTTAATATTGTTAAAAAATGACTATATAGAGTTGTATGAATATGTAAAAAATAATTTGTCCTATCTCCAAACAAATTTAAAAATAATTCACCGTTCTCAGCCAAATATTTTGATAGAACTGCATGTATTAAAGTATTTCCTGAAATAAAATCGAAAAAAACAAAACTTTGCAAAAAAATAAATAAAAAAATACATACTAAGAAAATTATTTTTTTTTTACTTATAAAGTTTATAGTCATCTCATGGTGATTAATAACAGATTAAATAAAAATTATATATTTTTTTTAATAACAATAATTTTTTTGTCTTTCATATCGATATATAATACTAAGAATTTTCATATTTTGACTTACTCTGTTCCTGCTTATAATTTTAAAGACAGTAATTCAAAATCTTTTGCGTACGGTTTAAATGCAATGGGATTTAAATATTTAGCCCTAAATGCTTTCAGTGAAACACATGGATTGACTGAAGAAAGTTCTATTAGGCATATACATTATACTTCTGATTACCAGATAAGTTGGCTCGTGAGTAAAGAAAAATTTTTTATGATAAAAAAAGAATTAACACCAGAGAAAATTTTAGATATTTCTAAAAAAATATATGCTCGTGGTGATATAAAAAAAAATTATATCAAATATCTAAATTTTCTATTTGAGTTTAATAATTCTACAAAATTTGAGATTAAATATGATGAGATGACAGAAGATTTTTATATTAATTATAAAAATATGAAAATTTCATATATTAAGAAACATTTACAAAAATTTAATCAAAACAAAAAATATAATAATTTTTCAGATATTTTAGAAAAAGATAAAATAAAAAAATTTGTTAAAATTCAAAGTGTTAATAAGGAAATTATAAAACAATTTTTATTTAATAATTATTACGGTAGCTACAATTTAAATTTTAAAGATAAAAATTTTTTAAAAAGCCTGCCAAGTGCTAAAGAGATAGAATTTTCAAATATCAATTTTATATCAAGAGATATATATAAAATATCAGAAAGATATATTGAGAATAATACATACTTTTACAGCACACCAACATTAAAGGAAAAAGATATTGTAATTGCAGATAATAATAAGATCCAAAATCTTAAAATAACTGATTGTGAAAATTTTTCTTATGAGACTGGATTTAAATTGGTTTGCAAATATTTTCCATTCAAGATTTCTAGAGATGGTTTAAATTTTAATTTTTTTTAACAAAATATTTCTTAAAAAAATTATTAAAAATAAAATAATTAAGAATTCGAATCCTGATAAAATCAAGCTATCCTTGAGTGTTATTGATTTAAAAACAAATAACTGGAAAGCTATATACAAAGGTTTTGGGAAATCGTAAGTAAATTTATTAATTAAAAAAAACATAAACCCTAAAAAAAGTGCATGAAGAAAAAACAAATTATTCTGAAACAAATATGATTCAGCAATTATTCCAGGTGCAGCAGTTGTAGAGTACGGGGGTAAAAGTGGTATCAAATTAAAATCCAACATTAAGGACCAGTCATTAGAAAAAAAATTTTTTTCACCAATCAAAAAACTAGGTAGAAAAGTTTTAAAAAATTCAAAGTAACTTAATCCTTCTATACTTAAATTCTTATAGTATATGGATGTTACTTCTGTGAGAGTACTTAGACGACCATAAACATTATTTATTAATTCAATATAATTTGTAAGTATATTTTCATATCCACTAAAAATATCTTTTAAGGATGGATTTGGACTTCTTATTTCAGTAAATAATTCCCAAAAAATAGGTGCTAGAATAGTTGCTAATAGTAGTAATTTATATTTTTTTTTTATAAAAAAATAAATCATTCCTACAAAAATGATGTACATTAGTTCTAGTCGCGAATGTCTTAGAAAAATAAGTATTACAAATGTTGATATTATCAAAATTATTAATTTTTTATCACTGAATTTATCAAAATTAAAAATATAAAAAGGAATAAATAAAAAAACAATGGAAAATAATTTTTTTAATAATTGACCAAAAAATTTTATCTTTAAAAAATAAGTATTAAAATAACTATCACATATAGTCATTGTTAAATAAATCAAAATGAAAAATAATATTAATTTATTAATTACTCTTAGTACATTATAATTAATTTGTAATTCTGAAACATCATTTAATTTGAAAAAATTAAATAATATAAGAGAACTGATAAATACTGCACATAAAATAAGAATATTATTAAAAACTAAAAATTTATAATTTAAGTCAAAATTAAAAAAAAAATTGTCAATACCATAATTTAAAGTTGTTGGGATGCACAAATAAAAAAATACAAAAATTGTAGTAATATAAAAATAAAAAGAGGTATATTTTAGGTAGGGATTATTGCAAAAAAAAATAACTACAAAAAGAATTATTGAGGAAATTATTTGTAAAGGTATAGAATTAAATATACTCAAAAAAAAGATTAACACCAAATTTAAAAAAAATAAGATTGAAAAATACGGTTTTTTATAAGAATCGTAGATCATTTATTTAAAATTATACCAATGATTCAAATAAATTAAATTTGAAAGATTATTTAATTTTATGTAGTTATATTTTTAATGAAATTTAATAAAAGTCTTAATGTAAATGAAATTGTAGAAAGTATCAAAAAAAATACTTTTTTTTCACAGAAAAACGTACTTTCCAATCAAGATGTTAAAGATATTCATGAAGAATTAAATTTATGGAACCTTAATCTTAACAAAAATCAAATAAATCCGACAAAAACATTTAATGGTTGGTATCACTCAATGGCAATGGCAAGATCAAAGAAAGTTTATGAAATAGTAGAGTCTGATTTTATACTGAATACTTGTGAAGAGTATTTTAAAAAAAGTTTTAGACTTAAAGCCCATAGAGTTTATTCTGTTTCGTCTGGTGCAAGAATGCCATGGCATTCAGATGATAAGTCATCTTTTAAGAAACACGATTATGAGGGATTAATTTTTATTTTTTATTTGAAAGATGTTTATAAGGGTCAATTTCAAATAATAAAAGATAGCGAAAACTTTAGTAAAAAATTCCCTGAAGCTAAAATAGATGAAAGAATAATTGATAGAGACTATAAAGATCAAATAATAGATTTTAAAATGCCAGAGGGAAGTATGGTAATATATAATGATAAAGCTATTCACAGAGCAAAACCATACTTTGATCCTTTTTGGTATAGAACCTCTTTATTTATCCAGGTAGATACAAATATAGACAATGGAGAAAGAATAATAATCAATCCATCATTTGTAAAAAATATAAATCAAAAGAAATTAGATTATTTTGGATTTGGCAAAAATTCTGATTTACCACATGAGCCTGTTATATCTGGTTATCATACATTGGGCTATAAAGACCTTTTTAAAATTATATGTAATTCTGTGCTAAGTGTATTTATCCTTAAACCTTACTACTTTCTTCGTAGATCTTTTATATTGAAAAATATATTTAAAAACTTATTTCGATAAATTTAATGAAAAATTTTGTTATTATCTCGAATTCTGATCCACAGTATATTTTTTTTAAAAATAAATTAGAAAAAATTGGTTTCAAAAATTATTTTATTATTAATAATAAAATAAAAAAAAAATTTTTTTTAAACTTAAAATTATCAATTAAAAATCAAAAAATTTTCTCTTTTTTTAAATATTATTTGCTTAAACTTTTTTTTTTAAAAAAATATACAAACTTATATTTACTAAAAAAAAAAGAATTTTTTGATTTCTTTAGAAAAAGGAATAAAAATTATTATAAAACACATAACCTGTCGCATATTAAGAAGTTTAAAAATAAAACTTTAATTGTTTTTGGGAGTCCATTTTTAAATCATCACTCAATTAGAAATTTTAAAGAACGCTATAATGTTCATATGGGGGACCTACCTAAATATTCTGGTTTAAAATCTTTTGAAAGAATGTATTTAAAAGAGAAATATATAGGTTTTTCAATTCATGAAATTAATGAACAAATAGACTCTGGAGCAATTTATTTAAAAAAAAAAATTAAAATAAATCCCAAATTAAGTCCATTCATGAACTATATAAACCTCTACCTATATAGTTTTAATATCATTGAAAAAATTATTAAAAATAAAATCAAATTAAGACATAAAAAAAAAAATTATCAAAATAAGTACTATGGTTTTCAGTTCACTGAGCTTGAGTACAAAAAATTTTTAAAAAAATTTAAAGATTAATTTTATGAATTAATCTGTTTAAAGCATTGGTAGTTGATAAATTAAGATCTAATATTCTTTGATATCCATTTGATTTTACTTCATTAAGTTTGTTTAAATTTTTCTTCCAATAGATTATTTTTTCTAATAAATCTTCTTCATTTTGAAAATAATCAGCTTCGATTTTTTCTCTCAAAATTTTTTTTTGATATTTGGTATCTTCTGATAACAAAAAACCCCCATAAGCAGGTATTTCAATTGTTTTGAGATTGAAAAAATCTTCTGTAAAGTCTCTCATAAAGTTTAAACATATTGAGTTTGAAATTATTTTTTTATATTCAGTTCCAAATACTGGTCTGTTTTCAATAATTAGGTTTTTATTTGTATTTACATAATTATTCCATCCACTTCCATAAACATTTACACAAATATTATTTTCAGCTAAATATTTACAATATTTGAGTCTTTTACTATCCATTTTTCCAATAAATAATACTTTTATTTTTTTAATATAATTTTCATCTTCGGTCTTTTTTTTTTCCAATTCAATAAAAGGTAAGCTTAAATATGTTTTTGTTGCGAGTTTTTTTACTTCAGTATTAACTTTTCTATTTCTAAAGAAAGTATAATAAATATCAGTAAGATTTAATATTTTTAAAAAATAATATGATTTATTTTGTTTTACAAACATATTATCTTCACACCAAATTATTGTTTTAATTTTTTTTTTTTTTATTTTCCTCATTAAAGAAGGGCTAATAAAAGAAGGTTTATTAAATAAAATTAGCTCTACTGGATATTTATTTATAAAATTTTCAATTTTTTTATTAACATTATTGGGATCAAAGAATATGCCAAGTTTTTCAAAAATTATTTTGAAATAATGATAAGCATTTTTTTTTCTTTTGGCGTCTATAACATAATGTTTTTCCCTATAAAATTCTTTAATGTTATTATTGCTTATTTTTTTAAAACTATTTTTTAAAGCTGAAAATTTATTCATTGCAGAACTACTTACATATAATCTGAATTCTTTTTGTCCAATAAGATATTTTGGATTTGAGATTTTGTTTGATAATTTTAAAAAAATTATTTTAAATAATGACTTTAGCTCTCCATGAATAATAGCAAATTGTTCTATACAATAAATTAAAAATAACTTAAGTAACGAATTTCTGTTTGAAACGAAAATTAATTTTTGTTTAAGAGAAATTAAAGGTAGAAAGATTGAAATTATATAAAATATTTTTAAGATGTTTTTAACTAAAGTTTTAGTAGATAAACTAATTATTCCCAAATTATAATAATAAAAATTTAACTGTGTAGTTCCATAACCTCTGATATATCTATTATAGTAAAAATCCTTAAATTTTTCAGGTATAAAATGTTTTATTTGCAAACTTGAACTAAAATTTCCATCTGGTTGGATTTCTCTTATCATATCTGCTAATATAAAATCTTCACCAGCTTTAAAATCATTTCCTTTAATTACTGGTATTCCACCAGATTCTAAATATATTTTTTTTTTTACGACAAATCCCTCAGTAAAAGAAATAAAATTTGAATTAATCAATCTAAAAATGTGATCATCTGATCTTAATCTATATTTATTTTGTAAATCAACATATGAGCCAAAAAACGAATTGTTATTTGCAACTGTATTTAAGGTACTTAGTACTTTAATTGCTTTATTTTTTTTTAATATTTTCTCTAAATTTTCAATAAAATTTTCCTCAAGTATATTATCTGCATTAATTATACATATATAATCACCATTAGACAATTTTACTCCATCATTACAAGCTTTTGCTAAACCACGTCTATATTCTTTTTTATCAACTATCAATTTTGAAAATTTTTTTTTAAATTCATAAATTATTTTTGTCGTATTATCTGTACTGTCATCAACAATTATTAATTCAAAATTTTCTTTATTTTTTAACTGGATATAAATATTTTCTAATGTTCTTTTAATATCATCTTCCTCATTAAAAGATGGGATAATAATACTTACTAAAATTTCATTCATATATTTTATAAACATTGCAGGCTCTATATCCGTCGTTCATTGTGTCTACAGAAAGATGACTTCCGGTAATAGAGAATCTAGGATGTAAATCACATCTTAAATTTGTATTATCAAACTCAGGTAAAGATTTCAGTTTTTTTAAAGTTGTATTTATATTATTTTGAATATTGTAATAAAATAATGTTCCAGTATTTCCATTATCATCATCTGGATAAGTGTCAGAAATAAAACCATCACTAAATCTATTATTAAAAGTCATATGACCATCTTCAAAGTTGATATCATTTTCAATAATAATTCGTTCACCATTTACTACATTAATAATTCTATATCCATCACCAGTAATCTTTTTTGAAATTAACGAATTATCTTTAATAAAAAATTTGTAAAAGTATTTAAAAAATTTAAAAAATAATTGAAAGACTATGTGCTTTCTTAATTTTCCAATTTTAGATCCAAAACTTCCGTAGAAAATTAACTGTTCATTATTTTTCCATATAAAATGAGATATTCTTCCGCTGTCTATTAATAAACGAATTTCTTTTTTATTAATATCATACATAAATAATCTAGCAAAAATTCCACCATCAAGGATTTTAAATCTATGTAAAAAAACAAACTTAGTCCCATCAGGACAAAACATTAAATGCTCCAGATAATGTATTGTATTTGACAGTTCCTGAACTGGAAATTTTTTTAATAAATTTTTTATATCAATAATTTTTTCTTTTTTTTTATCTTTAATATTACACAATGAAATCCCATCATCTGAATCTAAATTTTTTTTTTTTTCATTTATTATTGCATCATAACTATAACCTCTCCTAAACCAGTAATTTCTCTCAAAATCATTAGTAATTGAATTTAGTCCATTGTTTGAAACAGAATAAATGGGGAAAGGTAAGATTTCAAATTTCATTGTTTCAATATCAAATATTTTAGAAACATACTCTCCATTCATATAATCATTAAATATAACTTTTGTATTAAAGTCTGGTCCCAACCATTGTAATCGACACCCTTGTTGAAAATTTATAGTGCTAGTTGTAGTTAAAAATTTTTTTTCATTTTTTTCAATATCGAAGCAATAAATTTCATACTTTTTTTTTGCGGTTGGTAAAATGCTAATATCATCTATTTTAATTGTCAAAATTTTTTTGTTATCTTTTGACATTTGGGAAACATCGTAATAACCAAAAAAATGATTTTCATTTTCGGGTGTAGAAAAAACTTTTTCGACTCTCATAAGTCTTATTCAATTATATTTTTGATTGCCACGTTAAAGTTAAATTTTTCATCGAGAATTTTTAAAGATTTTGTTGAAAAAATATTTCTATAAATTTTATTTTTATTCAACAAAAAAATTTTTTTTCTTAATTCGATCACATTCTTTACAATAAAACCATTATAATTATTTACTATCAGGTCTCCAGCAGTACCTATTTTATCGGAGAGAATTATGGGGATTTTATAATTCATTATTTCATTAACAATCTTTGGAGAAGCATCAAAATTTGACATTAAACAAAAAACATCAGTTTTATTCAAAACCATATTCATATCTTTTTGGTACAAAAAATCAAAAAAATAAGCTTTAACTTTGTGCAATCTTGCAAGTCTAATAAGATTTGCTTTTTCAGGTCCATTACCAACAACCAATAAATTAAAGTTAGTATTTTTTAAAGCCATAATAATTTTATCAACATTTTTTCTTTTTGTAAGCCTACAAGCTGTCAAAATATTAAAATTTTTACTAATTTTTTTTTTTAATTTAAAATCTAATTTATTTTTATTGATTGATGAAAAATATCTAATTTTTCTATTATCAACTAAGCAAGGATAAAAAAATAATTTATTTTTATCACAATATCTCTTTAATGAGTCCTTATTTCTATTACATGAAAAAAAAACTCTGTTTACAAAATAAAAATATATTTTTAAAAAAAAAACTTAATAAATCTTTTATAAAAACTTTGTTTTTTCATCAATGTCTCACCCCTCCAGTAAATTTTTTTTCTTAGGAAAATTGAAGTAATATAAGCGATTAAAGATGTAAAAGTATCATATCCAAAAATAAAAACTATATCAGGATTAAATTTATAAATTTCTTTTGCAACATGAAGATTTGATCTTGAAAAAAAACCAACTTTTTTTTTTTTATTAAAATAATTATTTAAAAATTTGAAATTATAACCTTTAAAAACGTCAGAATTTCTTTTTATATAGGTTTTATATTCTTCACTATAATATCCATGAAATAGATCTTTTTCACCAAATAATACTTTGAGTTCACACACTTTTGATAAATTTCTAAATACTGGTGCATGATAAGTTGATGCGTTACTACAAGTTATTAAAATCTTTTTCATCAATTAAAAATTTAAATTTGCCTGCTACAGTTTTTATTGGTTTGTTGGTTTTTTTAAATTTAATATTTTTTATTTTATCATTAAAATAATTATTAATATTTTGCATCGCTTCTAACTCATCAAGATTACCAAAATAAATTATATATAAAAAATTATTTTTAATAAAAAATTGAACAGAATATAAACTATCAAATTTTTTAAATATATGATCTAGGACAATTAATGAATAGTGATATTTTTTTGTATTAGATATAAATTCAAATGTTTCTCTTTGTTTTCCGATTAAATTTTCTAAAGTATAAATTGTTTCCACATATATTTTCTCATCTTCATTTCCTAAGTAATCATCTGGAAAATATTTAATTAAAGGGAATGGCTTGTAACTTAGATCTGTTAAACAGAGTGAATTTTCATAATTTTGTATTAGAAAATCTGACCAAATTAATCTAATTTTTTTAAAATCCATTTCGCTATATCCTATCACACCAGTCTCAGCCATGCCAAATTCAGAAATTATTTTTCCTTTTGGAAAAACATCTTTAAGATTATTTTCACATTCAACAGATAGATTTTCTGAAGTAAAAATTAAATTTATATCTTTCTTGTAGCAAAATTTTTTTTCTTTGAGGTAATTTGCTAAAATTGATAATGATGATCCATAAGATAAGATTACCTTAAAATTTTTTTTATTTATAATTGATTGAATAAAATCTAAATTTTTTTCACTTAAATTATATGCAGATACTCTATAACGATTATGATAAGAGTCTTTCAAATTATTTAATATATTTCTAAATATTTTTTGAATGTAATTGCCGCTAAATTTATGTGAGTGCCCCCATATATATAAAGTTTTGTCGGTAACATCTAAATTATGCCAAGATCTACAAATTATTGTGTTAATATAATTACTTCTAGAGTTGATATATGAAGTTGGAAATTTTGTTATTTCTCCACTGGTCCCACCCGAGTATGTAAATTTAAAATTATCGAGATCTTTAACAATAAGATCTAAATTGTTATTTATAATATCTTTTGTAAGATAGGGAAAATGTTTAAAATCATCTAAACTCTCAAAACTATTAGGTATTTTGTTGTTTATTTTTATATTTCTATAAAATTCTAAATTATTGTAACAATATGACCAGATATAATTTAATTTATATAACTGTATTTCTCTTTTTTTAATATCATCATCAATATCGAGAATAATCTTTTTTTTATAAATATCCTTTTCAATAGATGGATATTTAATCTTTTGTAATATGCTCATTTAATTTTTGAAAATAGTTTTGCCAAATTAACTTTTTGAGTTTAATTTCAACTGACGACCAATCAATCATAAGGTTATTCTTATATTTTAAATTATTAAAGGTGTTTATCAAACTTTTGATATCTACATCTGTATAATTAAAACAATTGAGATTATCAAAATCCTCATTGGGGAATGATTCTTTTGTTAATATTACTGGTGTTTTTGAATTTAATGCCTCAAAACAGCTAATTCTAAAATCAGCCATATCTACACATACAAAATAATCATATTGATTTATTATTTCTGTTTTATTTCTTTCTTCTAAAAATCCTTTTAATTTTATTCCATCGTCAAGATTTAATAGCTTTATAAGTCTTTCTAGGTGAGATGAATATTCTCCAACTCCATAGATATCAAGATTTATTTTTTTATTAGATTTTTTAATTGCTCTTATTACCTTAGAAATTCTTTTGTTAATATCTATTCTACTTACAATAACTAAATTGATGTTTTTATTGTCATCTTTTTTATAATTTGTTTCCAATTTGTTTACTTTTTGAATTGCTCCTCTAATTGAAATTGAAGGTTTATTATATAATGCTTGTTTTTCCTGTACTGAAAAAGAAGATAAAACAAATACTTTTTTTGCTTTGCTGATAGATAAATATGAAACTAAAAATCTTATATTTATAAAGATTTTACTTATTATATTTAGTCTTTTTTTTAACTTTTTAAAAATTTTGATATTCATCATAATTTGCTCATTTTTTTGAAAATTTTTTTTTAATTTTTCCAAATTATTCAATGCAAATTTATCTGTCTCATTAAATGATAACAAACTGGGTTGATGTATGTGTAAAAAATATGAAAAAAAACCTAAAATTGATGCAATAAAAATATCGATATGTCCAGACGAACAAATAATTTTATAAGGTTTAATTTTTTTTATCTTTAATATTAAATCAAAAATATTTTTAATTTTTATGACTTTGAAGGATTTATCTAAAATTTTATTTTCGAAAGTGAAAATAATTGGATATAAACCTTCATTTTGAAAAAACTCATACTCTTTAATTAGTAAATTTTCAGCACCACCTATATTTGTTAAAGATTTATAAAATAAAATAATTACTTTATCTTTTTCTAATAAAGTCATTGCAAGCTTTTGATACTCTTTTTATTTGATTGTGTGTTAAATCAAACCCTGAGGGAATATAAAGTCCATGATCATATAAATATTTTGAATTAGGACATTTTAAATTAGTTTTTTTGATATATTTCAACTCATTTAAAGGTTTAAAAAGTTTTCTACTATCAATTTTTCTTTTAGTTAAAAATTTTATTAAATCATTAGCTTTTTTTTTTTTTAAAACAAAAGCAATCATCCACCAAACATTTTTTACATTTTTGTCTATTTTTTGAAATATTATTGATTCTTTATCTAGATATTTTTTATACAAAGTTACATTTTTTTTCATTTTTAATAAATTTTCCTTTGCTTTAATTGCTTGTGAATATGCAATTGCAGCTTGAAGATCAGTCATTCTAAAATTAAAACCAATATCGTCATGCTCAAATCTTTTTAAATTTTTATTTCCAAAATATAAATTTTTGTATTTTTCAATAGTTTTATAAAAATCTTTATTTTTAGTAATAACCATTCCACCTTCCCCCGATGTAATCGTTTTATTTGCATAAAATGAAAAAGTTCCTAAATCACCAATTGTTCCGACGTATCTTTTTTTTAATTTAGCAAATGGAGCTTCAGCACAATCCTCAATAATTTTAATTTTTTTTGAAATTCTTTTTTTTAATTCAGATACATTAAAAACATTTCCAAATATGTGGACAACTATAATTGCTTTTGTTTTTTTTGAAATTTTAGACTCAATTTGTTCTAAACTTGGTAACCAAGAATCTTTTTTAACATCTACAATTATTGGTTTTGCACCAAATTTTAAAATTGCGTTGAGACAAGAAACTATAGTAAACGAGGGTACTATAACCTCATCACCTTTTTTAACATTAACAGCTTTTAATGCACATTCTATTGCGCTTGTGCCACTACTAACGAGCGACACATGTTTTATTTTAAATTTTCTTTTTATAAAATTTTCAAGTTTTTTTGAAAATGGTCCATTAGATGAAATCCAATTATTTCTAAGGGCTTTTAGTGCAAATTTTTCATCAAGAGAACCAAATTGTCTTGAAAAAACACTAATTCTTTTCATAAATTTTATCTCTTAATGGTTTGTGTGGACCCTGTTTAATTTCAATTATTTTTGTTTTTTTTAAAATTTTAAATGACATTGCTCCATAAAAAAAGAGTATACAATCTCCTGAATTTAAGATTATTGATTTTATTTTTTTTTTACTTTTTATACTTTCAAAAATTTCTACTAAAATTTTACCACTTTTAATAAACATAAATTTTGAAATTGATCTAACTATTTTAGGCTCTTTAAAATGCTCATGTTTTTGTATCATTTCATTTTTAGGTCTAAGCATAGTTGCAAGCTGGAAATCAATTTTGTTTTTTGTATAAAATTTTAAATTTTTATATTTATGATTATCGAGTAATGCAATTGCAAAAATTTTTTTACTTTTTTTGATAATTATGGGAGATTTTGCTCTGGACATACAAAATTAATTAGCATACTTCTAAATAATTGCCACATTTATTTGTACTAATTATTGCCAAACTATAAGTTTATTAAAATGATCTCTCGTTTTTTAAATCTTTTAAGAAATCTAACAAATTGTGTAAATTCAGTTGGATTTAAAAATACAATTAAAATTTTTTTCAAAATAAAAATTTTTAAAAAAGGGAATACAATACTTTATTTCAATAATTATAAATTTTTTATTCGAAATTATACTGATATTGGTGCAAGTTTTAATTTTTATAAAAAACAATTCATCCTAAAAGATAATTTTGAATACCCTATAGAATATATAATTGATGCTGGTGCAAATATAGGTCAACAAACAATAAGATTTATTAATTCTTATAAAAATTTAAAAAAAATTGTAGCTGTAGAATTAGATACAAATTCATTTGAGTTTCTAAAAAAAAATACAGAAAAATTTGAAAAAGTTAGCATAATAAACAATGCGTTATCAAATTCAAATAATGAAAGATTTTATTTATCTTCCAGTAATAGTGAAATGAGCAAAATCACAAGTAAAGACACAGGAAAAAAAATCGGGTCAATTACTATTAATGAAATAATTAAAAAACATAATTTACCCAGAATAGATCTTCTTAAATTAAACATAGAGGGGGAGGAACCCAATCTATTTAATGAGGATACTAGCTGGTTATCTATAACTAATTGTATTGCATTTAATAATGCAAACTTAAGTAACTTCAGTCAAGATATACTAAACCAGATTTTTAAAAATGGTGATTATAAAATATATAATCTAGGACAATTCATTGTTCTAATAAAATCAAACTTAAATTGGAAAGCTAAATACAAACACTCTAATTTCAAATCGCTTAAGTATTAAAGTTAAAAAAATTGACAATTAGTTTATTAAAAAGAGGCATATTTTTTTGCCACTTATTGTCATACTTTATTCGATCATTTTTAAATTTCATTTCATTTCCACTTATAGCGTGATTTATATTTTTTCTAAAATGTCTAATTTTTTGTGAATTAATTTCATCCAATTTTAAATTTTTCAAAATATTATTTAATACTTTTGTTGGATTTTTAGCTAATTCTTCATAAGATATCTCAATAAAATTTTTTGAATAATTCCTACATACAAGCCTAATTATATAATTTTCAATTAAATATTTTAAAGATAATCTTATTATTTTGTAAGTGTTACTTTGATTTTTTTTTGACATGCTATAAACGAACGCTTGGGGTTTCTTTTTTATATGAATTGGAAAAATTTCAAAACTACTTGAACATAAGAGATAATATAATCGATAAGGGTCTTTTGATGAATCCACGATCATTTTTTTTGAAGGATTTATATTTGAATAAATTTTTTTAAATAATAATAGGTTCTGATTTATGTAAAAATCTGTTTTAATAATTTTTTTAAAAAAAATCCTATATAGAAAAAAAAGCCGTATTACTTTTCCACTTCCTGATTTTTTTCTAAAATAATTAATTCTATTAAGATTAATTCTATTATTTCTCAAAACTTTTTGCCAAAATTTACATAATGAAATTTTCCTTTTACAGCCGCATATACCATTTTTTTTAAGCTCATTAGGCAGCTCTTGAATCTCACCTACGGTAAATATGTTTTTATGAAGATTCAAAAGCATTTGTAACAAGGTTGAACCAGACCTTCCGTTAGAAACTATATATAAAATCTTGATTTTACTCATTTACTTTTATTAAATTTCTATCTTTGATTTTAAAAATTTGATTACAAAGTTTGAGGTTTTGTTCTCTATGAGAAATAATAATTATTGTAATTCCTTTTTTTATCATTTTTTCTATTGAATTAAACAGTTTCGACTCTGTTTCATAGTCTAATGCACTTGTTGCTTCATCAAAAACTAAAAAATTTCGATTATGATAAATTGCTCTAGCTATTATTAATCTTTGTTTTTGACCTCCCGAAACTTTTGAGCCTCTCTCACCTATCACGCTATATATCTTTTCTGGAAGTTGATTTACAAAATCATTTGACTCGGAAAGTATTAAACTTTCACTTAATCTTTTTTTATCGTGATCTGAATCATCATAATTCCCAAGTGTTATATTATTTAAAATAGTATCATCCAATATGTCTAAATTCTGAGAAACATAACAGAAATTTTTTAAAACACTTTCATTGCTGCTTAATTCTTGACCATCTATATAAATTTCTCCTTTTTCAGGATATTTAAAACCCATTACAATATCAGCCAAAGTGCTCTTGCCTGAGCCTGTTTTACCAATTATTCCAACACAATCTGATTTGTTAATTTTTAAATTAATATTTTCTAAAATAGGATCTTTAGAATTTTTGTATCTAAAAAACAAATTTTTAAATTCAATATTATTTTTTATTTCTAAATATTTTTTTTTCTCCTCTTTGCCAAGATTAACTTGTTCAAAAACTACATCACAAACTGGAGAATTATAACGAATTTGCATGAAACTTGTTATTACTTTATTAAAAGACGGTATTAATCTAAATGTTGCAACTGCATATAATGAGGAAATTGAGATTATTTCAATTGTTGATTTATTATTTAATGTTAATACTACTAAAAATATTGATAAACCTACTACAGCTAAAAATTCTATCCAAATTCTTGGGGATCTACCAATAAGCATCTCCTTAAATGCGACAGATGTAAATTTTTTTACCTGTTTGGTATAAAGGTCAACAAAAAATTTTTGTATAAATAATAACTTTATTTCTTTAAACAGCATAAATCCATGATTTAGGTTTTTTAATCTTTTAGATTCAGCCTCTTGTCTTTTTTTTCCAAGATGAAAAACATATTTTCTTGATAGAATAAATAATAATGAACTTGTTGATCCTAAGAAAATAAAAATACTTAGGAAGCCAGCTGGCTCATATGCAAAAAGCACTATGCAAATTCCAACTATTATCATTAAATCAATCAAAAATTCTAATGAGTGATTGATAAATCCTATAGAAAATCTCTCTGTTTCACTTGTAACATTTCTAATTAATTCTGAACTATTTTTTTGATGAAAAAAATTAATATTTTGATTCAAATAAATATCAAAGATTTTAGATGAAAGGTTGGATATTAAGTCATAGATAAATCTACCTTTAAACCAATAAAAAAATTGAACAAATAAACTTTTAAATAAAAATATTAATGAAAAAATTGAAACAGCGTATAATATCAATTTTCCAGATTTAATTGAATCTATTTCAAAATAATCTTTAAAAATTAGAAAAAAATAGTTATCCGAGTTTGAGTTTGTTATTAAGTTAATTAATGGAATTATCATTGATAAACTCAATACCTCTAAGCATAAATTAATAATTGTTAAAAAAAATAGTAATATTAGTAAATTTTTTTCTTTTGAACTAAGTAGACTAAAAGCTTTTTTGAATCTTTTGATCATTTAATTTTATAATAATCTTTAAACCAAGTTAAAAAAAATTTCATACCATCATTTAAATTTATTTTTGGTTTAAATAAGATAATTTTTTGTGTCTTCATACTGTCATTTAATGTAAGTTTATTATCTGCTTTAATTAATGGTTTTTTCAATACTTTAAATTTTGGTGTGTAATGTTTCCTTATTATGTTTATTAATTCAGATATTTTATAATTCTCATTGATGCCTACATTAAAAATTTCATTAAATTTCTTTTTTTTTTTAAAATTATTAAAAAGTTCATATATTATAAAAATCGCATCATCAATGTATGTGAAAGATCTTTTTATATTTCCATCACCATTTAAAAAAATTTTTTTTCTTTTTAAGATATCAAGACAAAATCTGTAATACGCCATATCCTCTCTCCCATATGGACCGTAAATAGAGAAAAATCTAAGCCCAATAGAATTTATTCCATATTCTCTGAAATATAAATTTGCAGTTTTTTCATTTAGTTGTTTTTATAATGCATAATTTGAATTTAAATTATTTGCTGAATATTTTTCATCAAATTTTTTTTTTAACTCTCCATAGACAGAGCTAGAAGATGCATAATATAAATTCTTAATCTTATTGTTTTTTAAAAACTGTAAAATGTTATTAAATGAAATTATATTGCTTTTAATACATTGATCCACATGAGTCATTGATTTTCTAACACCTGGTTGTGCTGCCAAATGAAAAACATGTTTAATGTCGGAAATTTTTTTATTACTAAATTTTTTTGTTGAGAGATCTAAATTAAAATATTTATATTTTTTTGATTTTTTTAAAATTTTATTTCTGTCAATCTGAATCTTTTTACTTTTTTAATTAAGAAAGTCTATTCCTATTACATTATAACCATAATTTAAAAAATATTTGGCTAAATGAAATCCGATGAAACCTGCAGAGCCTGTTATTAAAATTTTCATTTTTTTATTAAATAATTAGAAGAGAAAAATAAAAAGATAGTTAGTATGATGCACAAAAAATAATTCATTGAAAAAAATTTTATAACTAAAACTGGGAAAAAACAAATTGATAAGTAAAAAATGTTTGCATAAATGGTTCCAAATTTTTTTAATAGATTATGATGAAAGTGATTTTGGTCTTTTAATAAAATTTTTCCATGTGTATAAAGTCTGATAAAAAAAAGACGCAACATATCGATTGTTGGTATTAGAAAAATAATGATATAAAATTCAAAAGGAAAATTTCCACTAAATTCTTTATTGAAATTAAAACATAAGTATAAACACAAAATAGTTACCAAACTATTTCCTGAACTGCCTAAAAAAAAATAATTTTTAAAATTGAAAAAAATCATTATCAAAAGTGGAATAATAATCAAAAATAAATAACTATTTAGTAAACGACTATCTGATAAAAATACTAAAGATATAAAAACGAATACAGAAAAAAGTTTCAACAAACAATTTATACCATCAATCAAATTTAAAGCATTTTGTAACGAAATAATTATCAAACCCATTAAGATCAAAAAAAGAAATCCAAGATTTATTTTTTTGTCTAAAGAAATTAAGTAAATTTCTTCAAAGAAAAAAATTGGATGGGTTATCAAAAAGAAAAAGATTATAGAAAATAGTGTTAAAAATATTCTTGTTGTCGCAAACAAGTTGTGTCTATCGTCAAAAAAACCAATTAAAAAAAAACTACTAGAAATAAGCATTAATCCCAAAAATTCTCTAAAAAAAAGATTGTTGTTTACATATTCAAAATAAAAAAAAGATAGAACCGGAAAAATAAGAATTATACCTCCAGTTAAGGGAACCGTTCTTTTATGGATAGAAGTTTTTTTAGGTTTATCGTTTATCGAAAAATGATTTCCAATTTTTTTGGAATTTAAAATTAAAAAGAATACAACAAGTATGTTTAGTAAAGATAAAATTATTAGGTACATTAAGATATAACTTTCAAGATTATGTTTTAATTTATATATATTAAAAAAAAATAATAAATAATTAATTTAATAAAATTATAATATTTGTTAACACGTTAATGAAAAAAATTTACAACTAAAAAATTTAAGAATAATTATACTTGAAAACTTTATTTATCATAGGAAGCTTTTTTCCATCACAAAAAGGAGGGCCAGATAGCTCTATTTTCTGGCTTGTAAAATCCTTATCTAGTAAATCATCTTCTGAAAACTTAGTTTTGTCTTTTTTTGATGGTCTCAGTTCAGAAGATATTAAAAAATTTAAAATTGAAAAAAATAAAATTTGTAAAATAAAAGGAGTAAAT
>MDTA01006983.1_pt1 | contig 26602 bp, 25 predicted proteins | sample 811151 | NCBI WGS metagenome assembly MDTA01 (sample SAMN05326648, study PRJNA326480) | marine metagenome | isolation source: seawater | place: Indian Ocean: South | collected 2010 | reverse complement strand
CAATATTGAATCTTTTGTTTTTTTAAGAGGACCATATTTTCTATTACGATCAGATTTATCCCTATTTTTAAGGCTTTTTAGAACTTCTTTATAAGAAATTTTTTTATTTAACGACCTATATTCTTTAAATCTTCTCTTAGCACGAGCCTCAACGCTTGCAGTAATAAAAAATTTAAACATTGCATCTTTAACTTGAACTGTAATAATATCTCTTCCATCAAGCACAGATCCTGAATATTTTAAAGGAGGTGAGTAAGCAAATTTCTGTTGAAAGTCATGAACAATTTTTCTTATATTTTTATCTTTAGCAATAACCGATGCTGAAATTGCAACTCTGTCTGATAACAAATTTTTATTTTCTAGATCTTTAATTTTTAATTTTTTTATTTTTTTTTTAATAAAAAAATAGCCAAATTTTTTTGGATTTTCTAATTTCATTTTACCAATAAGTCTATAAATTCTTCCTGTATCTAAGTGTATTAAATTATATTGCCTCGCAATTAATTTTGCTTGTGTACCTGCCCCAGCAGCAGCGGGAGAGTCAATTGCAACAGTAATAATATTTTTTCTTCTCCTCATTTAAATTCAGCACCTAATGATTTAAGAATTGTTAAAAAATTTGGAAAGGAGGTTTTTATTGAGTCACGGTCTTCAATTGTCCATTTTCCATTTAAAGTAAGTGCTGCTATTACAGACATCATAAATACACGATGATCTTTGAAGAATTTTTTAATATAATATTTCCCACTAAGCTTTAATTTTGGATTTCCAAATATTTTAATATGATTTTTCTTCTGTTTAACCTTTATACCTATCATCCTTAGGAATTTTATTGCGATATCAAGTCTTGGGCTTTCTTTTTTATTTAATTCAGCTAAATTACTAAATGATGAAATTCCTTTTGATTTAGTACCAGCAATTAAAAAAATTAGAAGAAACTCGTCAATAGCAGCACTATTTAAATTTTCTGGGCAATTAATAGATTTTAAATACTTTGTACTTTTTACTTTTATATCTCCTATAAGCTCTCCTTTATAAGTTCTTCTATTTATCACCGAAATGTTTGCTTTCATTTTCTTTAATATTTTTAATATCCCTATTCGAGACGGATTTATATTAATATCTTTTATGATAAGTTCAGAATTTTTTGCCATTAAAGTTAAAATAATAAAAAAAGAAGCAGAACTAATATCTCCAGGAACTTTATAATTAAAGGATTTAAATTGCTCTAAACCTTTAATACTAATAAACTCAAAATTCTTATTTTTTTTTATTTTGATTGGATAATTTAAGTGTTTGAGGAGCAATTCAGTGTGATCTCTTGATTTTTTTGCTTTAATCTTTGTTAAACCAGGAGTATTGAGCGCACTAAATATAATGCACGATTTTACTTGAGCACTACCTTTATTTTCAAAATAATTTATTGGTCTTAGTAAATTTGTTCCTTCCAAATTAATAGGTAACATTTTATTGTGGGAATTAATATTTACACCAAATAAGTTTAAAGGTTTAATTACTCTTGAAAAATCTCTTCTAGATAAACTAGCATCTCCAATAAGTTTAATTTTTCCATCTAAAGATGAACATAGTCCCAGTATACATCTTGCTAGTGTACCAGAGTTCCCAGCATCTATAACTGTATTTTTTTTAACCTTAAACCCATTAATGCCTACACCGTACAACTCGATAAAATTCTTTTTTTTTTTATAAGTTACACCCATTTTTTTAACAGCTTGCAAAGTTGAATTGACATCTTCTGAATCTAGCAAGTTAAATATTTTTGATTTACCTAAAGCGATGGATGCAAGCAAAATACATCTAATGCTTAAACTTTTATCACTGGATACATTAATTTTTTTTTTAAATGGGTGAATTATATTTTTTATAGTTAATTTGTTTCTCACAAAAAATTAAAACTTAAAACCTTCCCCAAAATAGGCCTCGATAGCTTTAGTGTTTTTTACTAAATCCTGAGGTGTACCTTTTGCAATTATTTTTCCTTCAGATAAAATCATTGCATTATCTACGCAACTAAGGAGATCTCTAGAGGAGTGATCAGAAATAGTAACAGAAATTCTTTCAAACATCTGAAGACTTACTATAATTTGTTGTATCATTCTTACACTTTGAGGGTCCAGCGCAGCAAAAGGCTCATCTAATATTAAAATTTTAGTATCTTTTACCATCGCCATAGCTAAAGTTAATTTTCTAACTTGTCCACCCGAAAGATACTTTGATTTCAATTTAACAACATTTTGTAATTCAAACTTTCTAACTAAATTATTTACTTTAGTTAATCTTTCTTCTTTCTTTTTTAAATGAAGTTCTGCAATTGCTAGTAAATTTTCGTATACAGTTAAGTCTGACCAAGAGCCGCCATATTGTGGAACCCAAGAAATTCCAAATTTAGAACATCTAATATGTGTGGGAATATCTGTTGCATCTACTCCATCAATAATTATTTTTCCAAACGAAGGTTTAACTAAACCGATTATTGAATGATAGATTGAACTTTTTCCTGCCCCATTTGGTCCAAGAAGTCCACAAATCTCTGTTTTTTGAATATTTAAATTCAAATTTTCAACAATCTGTCTTGTTCCGTATGCAATTGTTAAATCTTTTAGCTCAATAACAGGCTTTATTTCTTTAAAAGATTTAATCCTAAACTTTTTAATTAATGAACTCATAATTTGTTCGTAAATTTACTTTTTCATTTTTATTCATCATATCTAATTTAATATCTCCAGCCACCATATCTATCAGAATTCTATCAGTTTCTACAATTAGATTTTTATTTTTTAAAGATACATTATTATAAATTTTAGAGATTTTTTCAGTAAATAATAAATCTAAATTTTCTGCAAAAATAGAATTATTTAAATATTCAATTTTTACGTTTTTAAAGAAAGATGTATTATGATTTAATTTGTCATAAATTGCATTGTCAGAATATACATTTATGATACCTTTATTTTTTATATCAATAAATGATATTACACCTTCGAGTTCAATAATATTTTTTTTTGTATCATCATTTTGAACGATAGCTCTTTTTGCGTTAATATAATAAATATTTCCATCATCATCTACTGAGTTATACTCAATATTAATTAATTCATTTGATATTTTGTCATCTAAAGCAATGTTTATTTCTTTATCAATTTCTTCTGATTTAGAGGTTTTATTTTTTTTATCTATTATAAAAGAGTAATAAAAAACTCCTGAAATCACTAATATACTTAAAATCAATATGATCTGCAGGAAAAGTTTAACTTTCATCTTTATCTAATATTCGCATTTAAAATACTATGCATATGAATTAGACCAATAGTTTTTCTTTTATTTTTTTTATAAACACACAAAGCAGTTATTTTTTTACTATTCATTATCGATAATGCTTCAACTGCTAATATATTTTCGTTTACCATGATTGGATTTTTTTTCATAACTTTTTTAATTATTAAGTCGTTTATATTATCTGTTTTATAATTTATTCTTTTAAAATCACCATCGGAAATTATTCCTGTTGTATTTCCCTTTTTATTTTTTGCAATTAAAACACCTAAATTTTTCTTATTAAATATTTTTAAAGCTGTCTTAATGTTTAAATTTTCATTTATAAATGGTATTTCTCTTCCTTTATGCATTAACTCGCTGACAGTTTTAAGTTTTGCTCCTAAACTACCGCTTGGATGAAATTTTTTAAAATCTAGTCTGGAAAATTTTCTCACTTTAATTGTCGATATCGCCAATGCATCACCGAAACATACTTGAGCAGTAGTACTAGAGGTTGGAATGTAATTGCCAGGACCTGCCTCAGTTATAGTTGGAAGTAAAAAACTTATATCACTAGATTTATATAATAATGAATTTTTTTTCGACGTTATACCTATTAGTGTAATATTTTTGTTCCTTTTAGTATATTGAATTATATTTTTTAACTCAGAAGACTCTCCACTATGACTTATTAATAAAATCACGTCGCCAGAGCTTATCATGCCTAGATCCCCATGTGAACATGATCCAGCATCGACATAAAAAGATGGAATGCCTAAAGATGCTATCGTACTTTGAATTTTATGAGATATTATTCCTGATTTGCCAACTCCAGAAAAAATAACTTTGCCTTTACATTTAATGATTGAATTAACTATTTTATCAAAATCTTTATTTAGTGATTTTTTAAGTTTTTTTAATGCATTGATTTCGGTTTGCACTACCTCTTTTCCAATCGAAGAAAAATTATCTTTCATAATTTCTAATGAGACCAAATATCTTCTGTAAAAGAAGCTAGATCTAAATCAACCCTTGTATTTATACAGCCTATCGCTTTTTTATAAAGTTCAAATCTATTTTCTCTGATTAATATTTCTTTTAAACTTTTGTAAATTGTGTGAAGGTATATTACATCATTAGCACAATATTTTAACTGTTTTTCATTTAATTTTCCTCCAAAGTCTGTGCTTTGAAGTTGCTTACTTAACTCTACTCCAACAAACTCTTTTACCAAATCTTTCAATCCATGTTTATCTGAATAACTTCTAGCAAGTTTACTCATGATTTTTGTACAGTCTGCATTCTCAACATTTAAATTTAGATATTTACTGATAAATGTCATATCAGCACGAGCGAAGTGGAATATTTTTTGTATTTTTTTATCTGTTAAAAGTCTTTTTAAATTTGGTGCGTCATAGTTTTCTCTATTCAATTGAATTATATGCGCATCATTATTTCCAGAAGAAATCTGAACTAAATACAGTTTATCTCTGTTAATATTTAAGCCTGAAAACTCAGAGTCTATTGCCAATGACTTTTTGTCATCTAGCCTTATTTCATCTGGCAAATCATTTTTATGTAATTTAATATCAATTTGCATTAGTTATATATATATGAAACCTGTAGAAATTCTAGTATTTGGAGCCTCTGGTCAGATAGGCAGAAATTTGTTAAGAAAATTGACAAGAAATAATTTTAAGGTTACTGCTCTAACCAGGAATATTCATACAAAAGGATATATTTTAAAAAGTGCAGCTAATGCTGGATGGATAGATATAATTGAGATTGGCACTTTTGAATATGAAAAGCTTAACAAAATCTTTAAGAATAAAGACATATGTATTAACCTTATTGGAATTTTAAATGAAAAAAATAAAAACTCTTTTAAAAATATCCATTGTTTGTTACCTAAAACACTTGCCCAACTTTCAAAGCAAAATAATTTAAAACAATTTATTCATTTATCCTCATTGGGAGTTGAAGAGGCTATAGATAGCAAATATGCGAACAGTAAGGTCGATGGCGAAATCGAGGTTAAAAAAAATTCAAATGCTTATGTTATACTTAAGCCGTCAATAGTTTATAGTGTAGATGACAATTTCACTACAAGATTAATGGGTTTATTGAAAATGCTGCCAGTTTTTCCAATTTATTACAATGGTAAAACAAATTTTCACCCAATTCATGTATCAGATATTTGTGAAATCATTGAAAAAGTAATTTTAAATGAAATTAAAAATCAAACTATTGAATGTATAGGTCCTGAAAAAATAACTTTTAAAGAAATCATTTATAAGCTTCTAAATTCTCTAGATATAAAAAGACAATTGATACCAACTCCATTACCAATCGCAAAAATATTTGCAAATTTTTTTGAGTTTACAATGAAAAATCCATTATTAACAATAGATCAATTAAAATTACTAAATTATAATAATTCTCCTTCAAATAACTATAAAACAAATATTGATATGAAATTAAATTCTAAACTTAAGTTTTTTGATCAAGAAATATTAAAATATTCTTATACCTGGAAAGATGGTGGAGAGTTTTCTAAAAAACAAGAAAAATAAATAAAGTTTTTTAATTTAAGCAGATTTGACTTTTTTTTCTAAAAATGCAGGAACATCTTCGTCTTTCAACGTAGCCTCATCTTTTTTGATTTTTGAATTTTCACGAAACTGAAACACCATCATCATATGTAATGGACAATATGATCGCTTTTCAACAACTTTTCTTCCACAAAATTTTGAATCTTTTGAACTTGGATCACCTTCCATAAATTTACAATTATCATCAGCTAATTCCTCTAAAGAGAGGTTTTTTGCTTCTTCAAAGTTTTTATCTAAAACCAAACTTCTAAATTTTGATTTTTTACTATTTCTGCTAATTTTATTATTTGAGTTCTGATAATTAATTGTACTATTGTGTTCTTTGCTTTTTACCTTTAATTTACCTGATAAACCAAGCCTAAAACATTTTCCTATTACAGCATTTCTACTTACCCCACCAATTATTTCTGCAATTTGAGAGGCAGTTTTCCCCTTACCGTACTCATTTTTTAATATCTGAATTTTTTTTTCGTCCCAACTCATAATTATACCAAATATAGTGTATTTTTAAATTTTTAACACAATATTATGTAACCCATAAATAGCTAAATTTATCAAGTTTTTTTTTATGTTTCTTAACAATTAATTATTTTCTAAAAAACCAAAGGTTGCATTTTATTAAAGTCAATGTGATTTAAATGTGTATAAGATAAAAATAATATTTTATGAGCGCATTAGCAAACAATTATAAAAGACGAAAGATTTCATTTAAATACGGCAAAGGAAGCTTCCTATTTTCAACAAAAGGGAAAAAGTATTTAGATTTTGTACAAGGAATAGCGGTTAACTCTTTAGGCCATTCAAATTCTTATTTAACACAAAAGTTAAAAAAACAAGCAAATAAATTATGGCATGTATCAAATGCCTTTACAATACCTGAGAGTGAAAAGTTAGCTGAAAGATTAACAAAAAATACGTTTGCAGATGCAGTTATCTTCCAAAACAGTGGAGCCGAAGCTACAGAGGCAGCAATTAAATTTGCAAGACGTTTTTTTTATTCCATTGGAAAGCCTTATAAGAATAAAATTATTTGTATCAAAAATTCATTTCATGGAAGAACCATAGCCGCAATAAGCGCGAGTGGATCAAAAAAAATGACCGAGGGTTTTGGGCCAAAAGCATTAGGATTTGATCATTTTAAATTTGGAGACCATAAAAAATTAAAAAAACTTATAAAAAAAAATACTGCAGCTATTATGGTCGAAACAATTATGGGGGAAGCTGGAATAAAGGTAATACCAGACTGGTGTTTAAAAGAATTAAGAAAAATTTGTGATAAAAAAAATATATTATTAATTTTGGATGAAGTTCAATGTGGTATAGGACGTACAGGTAAGTTTTTTGCTTTCGAACACTCTAAGGTAAAGCCAGACATTGTTCCGATTGCAAAAGGCATTGGAGGAGGCTTCCCAATAGGAGCTGTTTTAATGAATAAGAAAGTATCAAAATCATGTATTCCCGGTTCACATGGATCTACTTTTGCTGGATCTCCATTGGCCTCTACAGTAGGCAACGCAGTTTTAGATAAAATTTTAAAAAAAAATTTTTTAAAAAATGTTTCAAAATTATCTAAATACTTTATTGATGAATTAAATAAAATCAAAAATAGTTATCCAAAAATCATAAAGGATATTCGTGGAAAGGGATACCTAATTGGAATACAGCTTCACTTTGATCAATCAAAGTTTATAAAGTCTTTAGAAAAAAACTACTTATTAACAATTAGAGCTGGTGAAAATGTAATTAGAATACTTCCTCCTTTAAACGTAAAAAAAAGAGAAATTGACCTAGCATTGAATATTATTATTAAAGTTTGCAAAGAATATAAAAAACTATGAAAAATTTCATTAATTTAAAAGATATTTCAGCATATGATTTAAGAAAAATTTTAGATGATGCAAAGAAAAGAAAGCTTAAGAGAAAAAATTATAATACATTAGATATCGATGATGACAAACCTTTAAGAGGTAAATTGCTCATTCAAATGTATGAAAAACCAAGCTCCCGAACTCGTCTAAGTTTTCACATCGCAATTAATCAATTAGGTGGAAGCTCAATTACAGTTAAATCGAGTGAATTACACCTAGGAAAAGGCGGTGAAAGCTTGGCAGATACAGCAAAAATTTTATCAACTTATGGAGATGCTTTCTTATTAAGAACAGATAGTGATAAAAAAATTGAGGATTTTAGCAAACATTTGACTATACCTATTATAAATTTACTAAGTCCTAGCTCTCATCCATGTCAAGTGCTTTCAGATATATTTACTATAGAGGAAATAAAAAAAAAACCTATTTCTAAATTAAACATATGTTGGATCGGTGATTGTAATAATGTATTAAATTCACTAATTGCAGTTTCTGTAAAATTTAAGTTTAATTTAAATATTGGATGTCCTAAAAATTATAGACCACCAACTTTTGTATTTGAATGGTTAAAAAAACACAAAAAAAAAATCAATATATTTAATGATGCAAAAAAGGCTGCAAAAAACGCAGATGTAGTATTTTCTGATAAAGTATTTTCTCTAAACGACAAAGGTAATAAAGTTAAAAAAATTAAAGATTTCAAAAATTATAGAATTAATGCAAACTTAATGAAAGTTACCAATTCTCAATCAATATTTCTTCATTGCTTACCAAGAGGAAACGAGGTTTCTGAAGAAGTTTTTTTAGGAAAAAAATCTAGGGTTTGGCAACAAGCTCTAAATAGAGTTCATGTTCAAAAAAGCATAATGCTATATACTTTTGGAAAACTAAGGTAATGGAAGAGGATTATCTGAATATTGATTTAAATATAAAATAACTGAAGCTCGATCTTTTTCTTTTCTTAAACCTGCAAAACTCATCTTTGTACCTTTTATCCATGATTGGGGTTTTCTTAGGTAACCGTTCATTTCTTCAAATGTCCACTCTTTACCATATTCAGCTAAAGCTTTAGAATATTTATAATCCTCTATTGAAGCAACTTTTCTACCTAAAATCCCATAAAGAGCTGGACCAATTTTATTAGCTCCACCTTTTTCTACAACATGACATGCCGAACATTTTTTGAATACCTTTTCTCCGTGTGAAATATCTCCTAATGCTAATAAAGACGCAATATCAACTTCTTCAACAGCTTCAGATTTTGTATCAGATATTTGATTAGTAGAACCATTTTCAGGTAACTCAACTTTATATCCTGCAGTTTTTGGCTTATCAACATGAAATATTAAATTAGATATTTTACCTATTCCGATAAATAATAATGCTATTAACAAGATTGAAGCAACTATTTTATTTATTTCAAATGAATCCATGATATTACTTTTTAACGTCGTATAACATGTTAAACAAATAAAATAATATATAATTATTTTTATTTAAGCGGCTGAAAGACGCATAAATACTAAATTTATGACCAAAACCATTATTTTAATACCCTCTAGACTAGCTGCTTCTAGATTACCTAATAAACCTCTACTAAAAATAAATAATAAGTCATTAATTAATCATGTCTATGAGAAAGGGGAAGCTTCTAATATAGGAGATGTTTATGTTGCAACAAGCGATAAGGAAATATTTGACGAGGTTATTAGTAATAATGGCAAATGTATTCTTACACAAAAAAATCATTCTACAGGTACAGATCGTATATTTGAGGCATATGAAAATTTGAAACGAAATGATGTAGATTATATTATTAATTTACAAGGAGATGAGCCACTAATTGATACTAATGATATTATTAATCTTAACAAATTAGCAATTAAATATAATTCTGAAATTGCTACATTAGCAACTCAACTTCAAGAACAAGATATGAATAATCCTAATATTGTTAAGGTTGTATGTGATCAAAATATCGAAAAAAATCAATTATATACTGCAAAAAATTTTTTGAGAAATATAGAAAATGATAAAAAGGGTAATATTTTTCATCATATTGGAATTTATATATTCAAAGTTTCTGTTCTAAAGAAATTTGTAGGTTTAAAACAATCATTTAATGAAATAAATTTAAAATTAGAGCAGCTCAGAGCTCTAGATAATAAAATCAAAATTGAAGTAGTATTAGCAAATTCTAAACCAATAGGAGTTGATACAGAGGAAGATTATATGGAAATTAAAAAACTTATGGAATATAAATCTTAAAATAAAAATATGAAAATTGCATACCAAGGTATTCCCGGAAGTTACAGTGAAAGCTGTGCGAAAAAAAATTATCCTAAATGTGAAACTATATCGTGCAAAACATTTGATGAATGTTTTGAAATGGCTAATAATGACAGTAGTATAAAAACAATAATTCCAGAGTCTAATAAAACAACTGGTAATATAGGAATAGAGTACTTAATTTTTAAATTCAGACTTAATATTCACGCAGAACATTTTTATAAAATTAGTCACAATTTACTAGGTATAAAAGGGAGTAAAATTAAAGATATAATAAATGTATACTCTCATGCTCAAGCTTTAAGTCAATCAGCAATATTTTTAAAAAAAAATAATTTAAACGGACAGGTAAGAGCAGATACAGCAGGTTCAGCAAAATATGTTTCTGAAAGTAAAGATATAACAAAGGCAGCAATTGCTTCAAAACTTAGCTCAGAAATTTATAATCTAGAAATTCTTGGAAAGGATATTCAAGATAACAAAGAAAACTTTACCAGATTTTTATTATTGGGCAAAGATATTTTGCAACCTGAAAAAAATAATAAACTTTATATTACATCTTTTTTATTTAAATTGAAAAGTAAGCCCGCCGCTCTTTATAGTGCTTTACAGGGAATGGCTATTAATGGAGTTAATATGATAAAGCTCCAGAGTTTTCCTGAAAAAAATTCTTTTTCCTCATATTTTTTTCTATGTGAGGTTGAGGGAAACTTAAATGAGACAAAAATTAAAAATTCCTTGGAAGATTTAAATTATCATTGTGAAGATATGAGTATTTTAGGCGTTTTCGAAGCTGATAAATTGAGAAAAAAATAAGATATCATATTGAAGATTTTAAAATATTACTGATATAATGATGTGGGGGCCATCCAGGTGAATGTACCATGAACTCCCCTAGGTCTTAACGGAAGCAAGGGTATTGAGTATTAATTCAGGTTGGTTGGTCTCCTAAAAATTTATGAATTCTAATAGCAAAGTATTGGCTTTAAAATACAGACCACTCACTTTTGATGGGTTAATTGGACAAGAAGTAATTGCAGAAAGTATATTTAACTCTATCAAAAACAACAAAATTCCAAATGCATATATGTTTTTAGGAATTAGAGGTTCAGGCAAGACAAGTACTGCAAGAATTGTCGCAAAAGCTTTAAATTGCAAAAATGGTGTGGAGAATTTATGTAAAGAAGATTTTTGTGAAAGTTGTAAATCTATAATTGAGGGGAATAATATTGATATTTTAGAAATAGATGCTGCGAGCAAAACAAGCGTTGATGATGTAAGAGAATTAATTGAATTTTCTAGATATAAGCCCACTTCTGCTAAATATAAAATATTTATTTGTGATGAGGTGCATATGTTTTCTAAATCAGCTTTTGCTGCTTTACTAAAAACTCTAGAAGAACCTCCTTCTTACCTAAAGTTCATTTTTGCAAGTACAGATGTAAAAAAAATACCTGTTACAATTATTTCAAGATGTCAAAGATACGATCTATCAAGAGTAAGTTCTGAACAATTGTTTAAATATTTAGTTAAAATTAAAGATTTAGAAAAAGGAAAAATTTCAGACGACGCCATAAAGTTAATTGTTAAACTCTCCGAGGGTTCCGTAAGAGACTCTTTATCCTTGCTAGATAGAGCAATGTTAACAGAAAATAATGGAAATGAACTAGATCTTCAAAATGCACAAAAAATTTTTGGTTATTTTGAAAAAAGTATAATAATAGATCTTATTGGGCATATTGTTGATGGAAATGAGAATAAGGTAATCAAATCATATAGAAATATTTATAATTCTGGAGTTGAGCCAAAGGTTTTTTTAAATGAATTTATGGAAATTCTCTATTATATTAAAAATATAGATTTTATAAATTTAGGTGGAACATCTTTTGATTTAAACGATACTGAATTTGAAAAGATTAAAAATTTGTCAAATAAAATCTCAAAGAAAGATATTCTGTTGTTATGGCAATTTTCATTAAATAATTTAGAAAAAATTGAAATTATAAAAAATCAACATCAATTTATCGAAATGTTTTTAATTAGATCAATGTATCTAAAGAAAATATTGGAAAACAAAAAAAACTTTACAAATGAGGCTTATGATCAAAATCATGATCTAAGTAAAACTATAATAGAAAATCAAAACTTGAAAATAAAAAACACCACCGTAGATCAAATAAAAAATATTGAGCAGGAGGAGAAAATAGTATCTACGCAAAAAGTGAAAAGCGAAATTGAGTATTCTAAAATTGAAAATTTAAAGGATCTAATAGTCTTGTGCGAAAAAAAGAAAGAGCTTAAAATCAAATATGAAATAGAAAATAATCTAAGATTAGTAAGTTTCAAAGATCAGAAAATTGAAATTTCATTTAATTCAACTTTAGACAAAACTTTTATAAAAGAATTATCATCAAAACTATTAGAATGGACAAAAAAGAGATGGATTATAGCTTTTTCAAAAGAAGATGGTTTACCAACCCTGAAAGATCAAAAAAAAGATTTGCAAAAAAATTTAGTTAAAAAAGAGTCAGTATCAAAATTCTCAGATGAAGTTAAAAAAATATTTCCTGATGCTGAACTCTTAAAAGTAGAGGAAGATAATAAAAAATGACAGATTTTTCAAAAATTATTGAAAAAGCAAAAGAATTAGAGAAAAAAATGAAAGAAAGCCAAGAAGCAATTAAAAAAATTGAGGTTGTGGGAAAATCTGGAGGTGATCTTGTAAAAGTAAAATTAAATGGTGATGGAGAAATGGTGGCAATTGAAATTTCAGATACACTTTTAAAAGAGGAAAAAAATATTATTGAAGATTTAATTAAAGCAGCACATAATAACGCAAAATCATTATTAAAATCTAAAACCTCAGAAGAAATATCTAAATCTACTGAAAATTTTGGAATACCAGGTTTTAAGTGGCCTTTATAATTTAATGCAGAATATACCTGAAATAGATGAACTAATAAGATTAATATCTAAACTTCCTGGTTTAGGGCCTAGATCCGCAAAAAGAATAGTATTAAAAATGATAAATAACAGAGAAGAGTTAATAAAACCTATGGCTAAAAATCTTGCAAATGTTTATAAAAATATATTTCGATGTAAAACTTGTGGATCTTTAAAATCTAACGCGGCTGGTTGTTATAACTGTGAAAACGTTAACCAAAAATTCAATAAAATTTGTGTTGTAGAAAATATTGCTGATCAGTGGAGTATAGAGGCATCGAGTGTATATCAGGGATACTTTCATATATTAGGTGGAACAATATCATCAAATAATATGAACAAAGATGAACTGTTAATAAGTTCATTGGTTGAAAGAGTAAAAAAAGAAAATATTGAGGAGGTAATTTTAGCTACAAGTGCAACAATAGAAGGCCAAACTACTGCTTTTTATATCCAAAATAGTCTTAAAGAAACTAAAGTAAAAATTTCCAAACTTGCCCAGGGTTTGCCAGTTGGTGGTGAGATTGAAAGTTTAGATGATGGAACCTTGATTTATGCTTTTAAAAACAGAAATTCCTTTTCAAAAGATTAATTTTTTTTGATTAATCTATTTAAGTGCAGCAAAGGCTCTGTATATCCAGATGGTTGATCCTTGCCTTGAAAAACCAATTCACATGCTGTCTTAAATGCTATAGATTGATCAAAATTTGGTGACATCTTCTGGTAAAACTTGTCGTTTTTGTTTTGATCATCTACAACCTTTGCCATTTTTTTCATAATTTCCAAAACTTGCTTTCGACTACAAATTCCATGATAAAGCCAGTTTGCAATATGTTGGGATGAGATTCTCAATGTTGCTCTATCTTCCATTAAACCAACATTATTAATATCAGGTACTTTTGAACATCCAACACCTTGGTCTATCCATCTTACAACATAACCTAATATTGTTTGTGCTGAGTTTGAAATTTCTATATTTATCTCATCTAACGACCAATTAGGTTTTTTGATAATAGGTATTTTTAATAAATCTTCGATTTTTGCTTTTTGTCTTTTTTTTAATTCCTGATGTTTGTTAAATATATTTATTTTATGATAATGAAGTGCATGAAGAGCAGCCGCAGTTGGAGAGGGAACCCAAGCACAATTTGCTCCCGCCTCTAAATGAGAAATCTTTTGGTTAATCATATCTGCCATTTTATCTGGCATAGCCCACATTCCCTTTCCAATCTGAGCTACACCTGAAAATCCACATTTTAATCCAATATCTACATTATTTTTTTCATATGCACTTATCCAATCAGAGCTTTTCATATCACCCTTTTTAATCATTGGACCTGCTTCCATAGATGTATGCATTTCATCTCCCGTTCTATCTAAAAATCCTGTATTTATGAAAAAAACTCTATTTTCTAATGTTCTTATACATTCTTTTAAATTAATAGTAGTTCTTCTCTCTTCATCCATAATTCCACACTTTATAGTGAATTTTTTTATTCCCAAAACTTCCTCAACTTTTGTAAACAAAAGATTTGTAAAAGATGTTTCGTCGGGTCCATGTTGTTTTGGTTTCACTATATATATAGAGCCGGTTCTAGAATTGTTTTTATTTTTTAAATCATGAATTGCACATAAAGAAGTTATAAATGCATCCATAATACCCTCGGGTATTTCAGAGCCATCTTGTAATAAAATTGCCGAGTTTGTCATAAGATGACCTACATTTCTATTTAATAGAAGAGCTCTTCCATGAAGATTTTCTTTCTTTCCTGATTTATTTATATAGCTTCTATTGGGATTGAGTTTTCTGATTAATTTTTTTCCATCCTTTTCAAATTCTGCAACAAGATCTTTTTTCATAAGACCCAACCAATTTCGATATCCTATAATTTTATCTTGAGCGTCAACTGCTGCGACTGAATCTTCATGATCACATATAGTATAGATTGCAGACTCTACAATTATATCTGATATACCAGCAGGATCTCCTTTAGCACTAAATGCGCTTGGATTTATGATTACTTCCACATGAAGATTATTATTTTTTAATATAATTGCTGAGATTTTTTTATCATCCAATCTATATCCAACATACTTTTCAGAATCCTTTAGATCGCTAATTCCTTTATCTGTATGTAGCTCCAATTTGTGATCTTTAATAGAAATATTACTAACTTTTTTCCATGAAGATTTATTTAAAATAAAATTTTCATCTAAAAAAGATTTTGTATATTTTATAACTTTCAATCCTCTTTCTGGATCATATCTCTGGGTAATTGACTCGTCAGATGTTATAACATCAGTACCATACAAACTATCGTATAAACTCATCCATCTTGCATTTGCTGCGTTTAAAGCGTATCTTGCATTCATAATTGGAACAACAAGCTGCGGCCCTGCTATAGTTGATATTTCGCTATCAACATTATCTGTGTTTATTTTAAAATCTGGACCCTCTTTTTTTAAGTAACCAATTTTTTCTAAATAAGACTTATAATCACTTAAATTAAATTCTTTTTCAAAATTTTCTAAATGCCATCTATCAATATCAATCTGCAATTTTTTTCTAACTCTAAGAAGCTCTATATTCTTCGGACTCAATTCATGACTAACCTGACTGAAACCTTTCCAGAATTTATCTTTTGAAACGTCTGTTCCTGGAATAACTTCATCATTAACAAAATGGTAAAGATCCTCTGAAATAGATAAGTTCTCAGTATTGATATATTTTTTTAACATAATTTTTTTTGAGTGGTTTGTTTTAAGAAAATTTTATATATTAGTAAATTGATAAAAATGAGCCACTTTATTGCCTTTATTATATAAAATAATAATCTTATGAAAAATTATCTAAATTTTGAAAATGAGGTCAAAGAACTGGAAAATGAACTTGATACGTTGAAAGACCCTTACAATAAAGAAGGTATATCAGAAGTAAACACACAGGAAATTTTAAACTTTGAAGAAAAAATAAATGATAAATTAGAGAAATTATATTCAAACTTAAATCCGTGGCAAGTTACACAAGTTGCAAGACATGAAGATAGACCAAAGGCAAAATATTTTATTGAAAATTTATTTGAAGATTTTATTTCTTTATCTGGAGATAGGCTTTATGGAGAAGATAATTCTGTAATTGTGGGTTTTGCTAAATTTAAAAAAAAATCAGTATTAGTCATTGGTCAAGAAAAAGGAGAAAATCTAGAGGAAAGATTAGAACGAAACTTTGGAATGATGAGACCAGAAGGTTATAGAAAAAGTATAAGATTAATTGAACTTGCTAACAAATTTAATATTCCAATTATAACATTCATTGATACCCCCGGAGCCTATCCAGGTGTCGGTGCTGAAGAAAGAGGACAAGCAGAGGCAATAGCAAGGTCAATAGAAAGTTGCATGAAATTAAAAGTTCCAAATATATCGATAATAATTGGTGAAGGTGGATCAGGTGGCGCAATTGCTTTAGCATCTGCTAGCAAAGTTATAATGTTAGAAAATGCAATCTACTCAGTTATTTCCCCTGAGGGGTGTGCTACTATCTTATGGCGCGATCCAAAAAAAACATTAGAGGCCGCAACAGCGATGAAATTAACTTCAAAAGAATTGTTTGATCTAAATATTGTTGATGAAATTATTAAAGAGCCTCTAGGTGGGGCTCATCGTGATAGAGAAAAAACTTTAGAAAATATTCGTAAATCTATTGATGAAAATTTAAATAAATTTGAAAATTTTTCTAGAGAAGAAATCGTTTCACAAAGAAAAAATAAGTTTTTACAAATTGGTAGAGACAAAGGCTTTACACATAAACCAGAAATGGACTCAGGTCTATCTATAAAAAATAAAAATTTCTATGATTGGATTAAAAATATTTTTTATAACAAAATATATATATCAGGTGTAATAATATTTTTACTTTTAATTATTGGATTAATTTATTTTTTATAACCCACCACAACAATTTTTATATTTCTTGTTTGTAGCTTCGCAGATTTCATTTCTAGAAATTTTTTTTCCTTTATTTAAAACTAATAAACATTTTGGATTTGTTGATTGATTTTTATTTTCTTCGACCTTATGATTCTCAGTTAATATTTTAATATTCAATAAAACGCTTGTTGTTTGATACTTGAGCTTATCTAAAAGACTTTCAAACAAATTAAATGCCTCCTTCTTATATTCTATTAACGGATCTCTTTGACCATATGATCTTAAGCCAATAACCTGTCTTAATTGTTCTAGATACTGAATGTGATTTTTCCAATTTTGATCAATTAATTGTAAAAAAACTCTTTTTTCAAATTCTTTTGACTCCTTTTCTCCTAAAATATTTATTCTATCATTTCTTTTAAGTTGAAATTTATTAATAATTTGAGTTTTTAACTCTGATTTATTAACAGTTTTTAAAATCTTAATTTCTCCACTGTTAAAACTTCCACCCAAGGTAGATAGTAATTTTTTCTCTATATCAGCATTTTTATTTTTAAATTCTATAAGTTCTTCAATTATTTGTTCTAAGAATTTATCTGCAAAGTCATAAGAATTTTCACTTTCCATCACCTTTTTTCTTTGTGAAAATATTACGTGTCTTTGATCATTTAATACATCATCAAATTTTAATATTGACTTCCTAATATCAAAGTTTCTAGCCTCTACTTTTTGTTGAGCCCTTTCAAGAGCTTTATTAATCCACGGATGGTCTATACTTTCACCATCTTTTAATCCAAGTTTTTCTAAAACATTATTCATAGACTCAGAGCCAAAAATTCTCATTAAATCATCTTCTAAGCTGACAAAAAATATAGAAACTCCCTCATCTCCTTGTCGGCCAGATCTTCCTTTTGCCTGCAAATCAGCCCTTCTACTTTCCATTCTTTCAGTTCCTATAACTAGTAAGCCACCTAATTTTTTTATTTCTTCTTTAGTATTTTGGTCTACAGTTTTACCACCAAGTTTAATATCAACGCCACGTCCAGAAATACTTGTTGTAATGATCACAGAGTTCTTAGCCCCAGCATTAGATATAATTTCGGCTTCTTTATCATGATTTTTTGCATTTAAAACAATATGTTCAATATTTTTTTTTTTAAATAGCATCGAATAATGTTCAGATTTAATTATGCTGCTTGTAAAAACTAATATTGGTTGCCCTAGTGAATATTTATCATAAACTAATTTTACAATAGCATCGTCTTTCTCTTTTTCTGTTCGATAAATCTGATCATTAAGATCGTTTCTTACCATTTTCCTATTTGTTTGTATCGAAATAACATTTAGATTATAAATCTCAAAAAATTCTTGAGCCTCAGTCAGCGCTGTACCTGTACATCCACTAAGTTTTTTATATAGTTTAAAATAATTTTGGTATGTGATTGAAGCCAATGTTTGATTTTCAAATTGAATAGGTAAATTTTCTTTTGCTTCTAAACTTTGATGAAGCCCGTCACCAAATCTTCTTCCTGGCATTTGACGACCTGATTGCTCATCTATAATCACTATTTCTTTTTCTTTTACAATATAATCTTTACCATTAGAAAAAATATAATTAGCCCTTAGAGCTTGATTAACCAAATGCACTAATGATAAATTTTCTGGATCATAAAAATTTTTATTTTTAAGAATACCAACCTCAGAAAAAATATTTTCGACATTATCAATTCCTTTATTTGTTAAAAGAACATTTCTACTTTTTTCGTCTACATCAAAATCGTCTTTATTTAGCTTTTTTATAAGTTTATTTACTATAATATATTGATCAGTTTTATCTTCTGCTTGCCCAGATATAATTAAAGGAACACGCGCCTCATCGATTAAACATGAATCTATCTCATCAACAATCGCATAATTATGCCCCCGTTGAACCATATCTTCTTTTGAAAATTTCATTTGATCTCTAAGATAATCAAAACCTAGTTCACTATTTGTTGCATAGGTAATATCACATGAATAATTTTTTCGTCTCTCTTGATCTGATTGTCCTGAATTAATGAAACCACAATTAAGTCCTAGGTAATTAAAGATTTTACCCATATTTTCTGAATCTCTTTTTGCAAGATAATCGTTTACTGTCACCACATGAACGCCCTTATTTTCAAGTGAATTTAAATATGCAGCAAGTGCAATTGTTAAAGTTTTTCCTTCCCCTGTTTTCATCTCTGCAATTTTATTTTGATTTAGAACAATCCCTCCAATCAATTGAACATCATAATGTCTCTCATTATAAATCCTTTTTGAAGCTTCTCTGACTAATGCAAATGCATCTATCAATAACTCATCTAAAGAGCTGCCATTATTTAATTTTTCCTTTAATTCTAAAGTTTTTATTGGAAAATCTTTCTCATCTAGCATAGATACTTTTTTCTCAAGAGCGTTAATTTTTTTGATAATTTTACCTAAATTATCCAATTCTTTTTGATTAGAGGATTTGAAAATTCTTGATATAAAGTTCAAAGGATTTAACATATGATTTAATTATTATTTAAACGAATGTTATATAATCATATTATATATATTTTAAATACTTATGCTTTTTAAAAAAGAAAAATACCAAATTAAGACCAATTCTATTGGTTTTTATCAAGATCTAGAGCATATAGATGGACTGGGCATTTCATCTATTTCAGCGAATTTATATAAAGACAAAAAAAGGGATGATATTGTATTATTTTATTTTCGAAAAGGCGCTAGTCACGCTTCAGTTTATACGCAATCTAATATAAAATCTGAAAACATAAAATGGAATGTTAATAATACAAAGGAAAAAATATACGGCCTACTTATAAATACTAGAAATGCAAATGCTTTTACTGGCAAAGAGGGATATAAATCTATAAATAATATTGCATCCAGATTGTCAGATGAACTTTCTAAAAAACAAATTGCAGACGAAGAAGAGCCAAAAAAAATTTTAAATAAAAATCTAATTTTTGCATCAACGGGCACAATTGGAGAACTTTTTCCTGAAAAACAAATATTAAATTGTATTCCAGATTTAATGCAAAAAATAAAATACAACCAAAATAAATATATTTGGATGAAAGCAGCGATGGGAATAATTACTACAGATACAAAGCCCAAACTTTCAATGGAGGAATGTAAAATAGCAGGCACAAATGTCAAAATTTACGGTTTGGCAAAAGGCTCTGGTATGATCTATCCAGATATGGCCACCACACTTGGATTTATTTTCACAGATGCAAAAATAAAAGGCTCAATTTTGAAGTATTTGCTTAAAAAAAACATTCACAATACATTTAATGCAATAAGTTGTGATGGAGATACAAGCACAAATGATATGGTTAGTATATTTTCAACAGGTTTTGCAAAAAATAAGGAACCAAAGTCTTATAAAGAAAATATTCTTAATGATTTTGATAAATCTTTAAATAACGTTTTAAAAAATCTCGCAAAAAGTGTTGCAGCTGATGGAGAAGGAGCTTCTAAGTTTGTGATTGTAAAAGTTGAAAAATGTAAAAATGAGGATGATGCAAAAAAAGTATGTTTTTCTATAGCAAATTCAGCTTTAGTAAAAACTGCCATAGCTGGTGAAGATCCAAATTGGGGAAGAATTATTATGGCAATTGGAAAATCAAAAGTAAAATTTAACCAAAATAAACTTAATTTAAATATAGGAGCAAACAAGATTATAGAAAATGGCAAAGTTTCCCAAAATTATAATGAAGAGACTGTTGCAGAATATATGAAATCATCTGAAATAAAAATCAATGTTCATTTGGGCAATGGGTCAAAAGAATTTGAAGTTTATACTATGGATCTTACAAAAAAATATGTAGAGATTAATGCAGATTATCGATCATAGGGATTGAAAACTTAAGGTTAATAATTAAATAAGAAAAATGATAAAATATAAATTAAATTGCAAGAAATGCAAAAATAATTTTGATAGTTGGTTTTCATCTTCAAAAGAATATGAAAAATTAAAAAAAATGAGATTAATTAATTGTACTAAATGTAACTCCTTAGATATCGAAAAATCAATTATGTCTCCAGGAATTCTTTCAAATTTTAAAAAAGATCAAAACAAAGAAGTAGAAAAATATTCTGAAGTACGTTCAGAAATTAAGAAATTTCAATCTTATATTAAAAAAAATTTCAAATATGTTGGTGATAATTTCTCATATGAGGCACGATCAATACATTATGAAAAAGATAAAAATAAAAAGGGCATTTATGGTAAAGCTACCACGAAAGAAATTAAAGAACTCAAAGATGAAGGAATTGATACAGCTGTAATTCCCTGGATTAATGATAAAGAAAATTAGATTTTTTTGAATCTACTTATGTAATTTACATCAGTATTATCACTAAGCTTCCAAGTGTCTAAAATAATATTATAAATTAATCCACTAGAGCCTAAACTTATTAAATGATTATTTTTACAGATTTGATCTAGCTTTTTGGGTTCAACAAATTTTAACCAATCGTGAGTCCCAACAGGCAGCCAGTTTAAGATATATTCTGCACCGATTATTGCTAGTAAATATGATTTAATAGTTTTATTTATTGTTGCCACAAACATAATCCCATTTTTTTTTAAAAGTTCTGAACTTGACTTAATAAATAAATTTAGATCTTGCACATGCTCAACAATTTCCATGTTTAAAATAACATCATATTTTTTTTTTGCTTTAATTCTTTCAGGTGACCCACAAATATATTTAATATTTAATTTACTTTTTTTTGCGTGTAATTTAGCAATTTTAATGTTTTTTTCAGATGCGTCTATTCCTGTTAAGTTTCCTCCAAGTCTACTTATTGGTTCGGTTAAAAGCCCTCCGCCACAACCAATATCTAATATATCTAAATTTGATAAAGGTTTTATTTTATTTTTTATATTAAAGTGATCAATAAGGTTATCTTTTATGTATTTTATTCTTATTGGATTAAATTTATGTAATGGCTTAAATTTTCCATTAGGATCCCACCATTGATTGGCTAATTTATTAAATTTTTCTATTTCTTCTTTATTTATTGTGTTATTAGCCATAAATTTTTGATTTTATTCAATAATTTTTTTTTAATAAAAGATAATATAAGAAATAATAATGAAAATTGTAGTATTAAAATTTGGCGGAACTTCAGTTGGCTCAATCGAAAGGATCAAAAATATATCTAAGATTATAATCAGCTATATTAAGAAAAAATATAAAGTGATTGTAGTTTCTTCAGCAATGAGTGGAGAAACTAACAAATTAGCGAAGTTAGCAAACAAAATATCAAGAAATTTTGTGTCTTCAGAATACGATGCGTTATTATCGTCAGGAGAACAGGTCGCATGTTCCTTAATTGCTGGAAGACTTAATGATCACGGATATTTAGCAAGGTCTTGGCTTGGTTGGCAAGTTCCAATTATAACAACAGGCTTACACTCTTATTCGAGAATACGAAAAATATACAAAAAAAATATTTTTAAATTCTTAAAAAAAGGAGGTACTCCAATTATAGCGGGTTTTCAGGGTATTAACTCTCAAAATAGAATTACTACAATTGGTAGAGGTGGGTCAGATGCGAGCGCTATAATGATTGCTAAATTCTTCAGAGCAGAAAAATGTATAATATATACAGATGTTGAGGGGGTTTATACAACTGACCCTAAAACAATTCCAAAAGCAAAAAAAATTAAAAAAATTTCTTATGAAGAAATGTTAGAAATGTCATCCCTAGGCGCTAAAGTTATGCAGCCTCATTCTATACAAGATGCGAGACTTAATAGAATTGATATCGAAGTACGATCAGCTTTCAAAAATGTTTCAGGGTCCATAATCACAAAAAAGAAAAATATATCTAGCAACAATATAATAAGAGGTGTTTCTTTTACAACAAATGATGCCAAAGTAACATTAATTGGTGTTAAGGATAGACCAGGAGTAGCAGCTTCAATTTTTGAACCCTTATATAAAAATTCCATAAATGTTGATATGGTTGTTCAAAATATTTCATCTAATAGAAAAGAAACAGATTTAACTTTTACTATTAAGACTGAAGATTTGGTTAAAACAGAAAAATTAATAAAAAAAAATAAAAAAATAAAGTTTAAAAAAATTATAATTGATAAAAAAGTGTCAAAAGTATCTATAGTTGGCGTAGGCATGATAACAACACCTGGAGTAACATTTAGAATGTTTAATGCTCTAGCAAAAAAAAATATTAATATAAGCGTCATTTCTACTTCTGAAATAAAAATATCAGTTTTAGTAAATAGTAAGAATCTTAAAAAAGCAGTTAATGTACTTCATAAAGAATTTAAATTAGATTATTAATAAATATTATATGAGCATAAGACCATTTAGAGACATTAAACGAAAAAAAACTAAAGTTATATCTGTCGGTAATGTAAAAATTGGTGGTGATAATCCGATTTCGGTTCAATCTATGACCAACACCAAAACTACAGATATTAAATCTACTATCGAGCAAATTAATAAAATTCATGAAGAAGGAGCAGACATTGTAAGAGTTTCTTGTCCAGATCAAGAGTCAACATTTGCTTTGAAAGAAATAACAAAAAATATAAATATCCCTGTCGTCGCAGATATTCATTTTCATTATAAAAGAGCACTAGAAGCCGCAGATAATGGAGCTGCATGTTTAAGAATTAACCCAGGTAATATAGGTGATAAAAAAAAAATAAGAGAGGTTATTAGTGCAGCAAAAAATAATAATTGTTCTTTAAGAGTAGGTGTAAATGCAGGATCTCTAGAAAAAGAAATTTTAGAAAAATATAAAGAACCTTGTCCTGAAGCTTTAGTTGAGAGCGCGTTAAGAAACATTAAAATTCTCGAAGATGAGGATTTTTATAACCTTAAGGTTAGTGTAAAATCATCAGATGTATTTTTATCCATTTGGGCTTATAGACAATTATCCAAAACAACAGATTATCCACTTCATCTTGGAATAACAGAAGCTGGAAGTTTCATTCCAGGCAGCATAAAAACATCTATTGGTCTTGGTACATTATTATTAGATGGTATTGGCGACACTATTAGAGTTTCATTATCAGACGATCCAGTTAAAGAGGTAAAAGTAGGCAATGAAATACTAAAATCATTAAATTTAAGACAAAAAGGATTAAAAATCATATCATGCCCGTCTTGTGCAAGACAGGGCTTTAAAGTCATTGAGACAGTGAAAATTTTGGAGGAAAAGCTATCTCATATAAAATCACCTATAACGTTATCAATTATTGGGTGTGTAGTTAATGGTCCCGGTGAAGCCACTTTTACAGACATTGGTATAACAGGAGGAGGTAACGATAATCATATGTTATATATTAATGGTAATCAGATAGAAAAAATTGAGTCACAACAAATGATCGAAAAAATTATCAATTTAGTTGAGAAAAAAGACTCAGAAATAAAAAAAAATCAAAATAAATAACATATTTAATGTCTCTACCTATTAATAAAGTTTTAGAAATAATTAAAAAACATTCTGAGCTAGAAAAAAATTTATCTGAGGGCAGTTTAGATAGCAAATTATATGCTCAAAAATCAAAAGAATATTCTGATTTAAATGAAATCATTAAACCTGCTTTAGAATATGCAAACTTTGATAAAAACCAAAATGATCTCAAAAAAATAATATCTGAACCTAGCTCAGACGATGAGATGAGGGAACTAGCAAATTTTGAATTAAATGAGTTAATAAAAAAAAATATTCAAAACGAACATCATCTAAAAATATTTTTATTACCTAAGGACGAAGCTGATTCTAAAAATGCAATATTAGAAATAAGAGCTGGAACTGGCGGGCTTGAAGCAAGCCTTTTTGCATCAGACTTGTTTAAAATGTATGAAAAAATCTGCAGTAAAAAAAAATGGACAATGGAATTGATAAGCTTATCAAGAAGTGATGCAGGTGGCTTGAAAGAGGTCATAGCATCAATTAAGGGAAAAAATATATACTCATCTTTAAAATACGAGAGCGGTGTTCATAGAGTTCAAAGAGTTCCGGATACAGAAACACAAGGCAGAGTTCATACCTCAGCAGCAACTGTAGCTGTTCTACCTGAGGCTGAGGAAGTAGACGTAAAAATCGAAGAAAAAGATTTAAGAATTGATGTATTTAGAAGCAGTGGTCCAGGAGGACAAAGTGTTAACACAACAGATAGCGCAGTTAGAATAACTCATTTACCAACAGGTATTGTTGTTAGTCAGCAAGATGAAAAATCCCAAATTAGAAATAGAGAAAAAGCACTGAAAATTTTAAGATCTAGATTATATGAACACGAAAGAAAGAAAATTGATGACCAAAGATCAAAAGATAGAAAAAATAAAATAGGGACAGGGGACAGATCTGAAAGAATTAGAACTTATAATTTTCCACAAGGGAGAATAACAGATCATCGTATAAATCTTACACTTCATAAACTTGATGAATTTATGCAAGGTGAAATATTTGATGAGTTTATAGAAAATTTGAATTTACAAGCTCAAGAGGAACAACTAGAAAACTTAAAATAATGAATTATAGAGACACTATTAATAAAGGAAAATCAATTTTGCTAAAAAATTCTATTTTTACTGCTAACTTAGATGCAGAAATCTTGCTAAGCAAAACATTAAATAAATCACGGGAAGAAATTTTATTAAATCAAAATCAAAAAATAAATATAAATCAAATGAAAAATTTTATTGATTTAATTAATAGAAGAAAATTTAAAGAACCTATTTCAGTTATATTAGAAAAAAAATTTTTTTGGAAAACTCAGTTTATTGTAAATAAGAATGTTTTGACACCAAGGTTTGAGACTGAGCTATTAGTTGAGGCTTTATTAAAAATTTACAAGCAATCAAATCAAATTAATCTTTTAGACATCGGTGTAGGAACCGGATGCATCCTAATTTCCTTGCTAAAGGAAAAGAAAAAATGGAAAGGTACAGGTATAGATGTATCAACAATGGCAATTAATACCGCGAAAACTAATGCAAAAATACAACAGGTCGATAATAGAATCAGATTTATTAATTCTGATATTGACAATTTTTCTTTAGGTAAATATGATTTAATTGTTACTAATCCACCATATATAAATAAAATTGGATACAATAATCTTGATATAGGTGTTAAGGGATTTGAGCCAAAAACGGCTCTTTATGGTGGCATAGATGGTTTTGATGTTATCGAAAAATTAATAATTAAGAGTAAAGTAATTTTGAAAAGGAACGGTTTATTAGCAATGGAGATAGGCTTTGGTCAAAGCTATAAAGCTGAAAAAATTTTAAAAAATAATGGTTTTTACATTTCAAAAATAGTTAAGGATTATCAAAAAATTAAAAGATGTATAATTTCTAAAAAAATAAAATAATGAGAAATTTTAAAAATAAAAATAGGAGAAAGTTTAGAAATAACTCCTTTGACAGAAATTTAAAGTTAAATGTTAATGATCAAAATTTAAGTTCTAATTTAGGTAATATATCTGACTTTAGAAAAAAAAACTATCCAAGAAATAATTTTAATTTTGCAAAATTAATTCAAAAATACTCCGACATGGCAAGGGAGGCTTTATCTAGTGGAGATAAAATATTGTATGAAAATTATATGCAGCATGCCGAGCATTTTATAAGAAATTCTGAAAATGGGGTTAATAAAACAAAT
>MDTA01186068.1_pt1 | contig 26607 bp, 20 predicted proteins | sample 811151 | NCBI WGS metagenome assembly MDTA01 (sample SAMN05326648, study PRJNA326480) | marine metagenome | isolation source: seawater | place: Indian Ocean: South | collected 2010 | reverse complement strand
TGTTGGTCAGGGTAAAACATTCCAAATATGGGAACCAACAATTTTTGAAAAATTTAAGGTCAATGCAAGAAAAAAAGCTAACATTAATCGGGCAAGCCTTAAATGGGAGCATCAACTTAACAAATAACGGGGGATAACAAGATGACAATTAATTTTAAAGTACCAGAAATAAAGGAATTAAAACCAAGAATATTGGTTCTTGGAGTTGGGGGAGCAGGTGGTAACGCAATTAATGAAATGATCGATGCCGGTGTAGATGGTGTTGAATTTGTAGCGGTAAATACAGATGCTCAAGATTTAAAAACTAGTAAGTCTAAAACAAGAATTCAAATTGGTCTAAATTTAACAAAAGGTCTAGGTGCAGGCGCAAAGCATGAAATAGGTCAAGCAGCAGCTGATGAATCTTTAAATGATATTGTTGATATTCTTAAAGGTGCAAACATGGTTTTTATAACTGCAGGAATGGGTGGAGGCACCGGAACAGGTGCGGCTCATGTTATAGCAAGAGCAGCTAAAGAGTTGAATATTCTAACTGTAGGCGTAGTGACTCTTCCATTTTTATATGAAGCACCGTCAAGAATGAGAAGAGCCCAACAAGGCCTTGATGAATTGAGAAAACACGTAGATACAATTATTGTAATTCCAAATCAGAATTTGTTTAAAATTGCGAATGAGCAAACAACTTATAAAGAGTCATTTCAATTGTCGAATAGCATTTTGAGACATGGAGTTCAAAGCGTAACAGATTTAATGGTTAAAGACGGTCTGGTGAATTTAGATTTTGCTGATGTTGAAACTGTTATGAGCTCAATGGGAAAAGCAATGATGGGAACAGGAGAAGCTGAGGGTGAAGATAGAGCAAATAAAGCAACTGAGCTAGCTTTAAATAATCCTCTAATTGATGATTATTCCTTAAAGGGTGCAAAAGGGCTATTAATAAATATCACTGGCGGTGAAGATCTTAAACTTTTTGAAGTTGACGAAATAGTTAATAAAATTAGATCTGAAGTTGACTCAGAAGCTGAGATTATTAATGGGTCAATAATTGATCCATCATTAGATGGAAAAATTCGTGTATCAATAGTAGCTACTTCGTTGGATGGTCAACAACCAGAGTCAAAATCTGTAATTAACATGGTTCATCGAATACAAAATCGTAATCCAGGATATTCTGATTTTGCTACGAGCAATGGAACTGCTTCATTTAGTTTCTCAAATGCAAGTTCTAATCCAGTCTCACACGGGGCAAATGCACTTAAACTTGAGAACGAAGTTGTTTCTGAAAATTTTAACAATGAGTCTGTTGATCAAGTAAATAATCAGTATCACGAAGAGCTATTGAAAAATCAATCAGCTGAAAATATTGTTGAGAACACTTCAGAGGAGAATGAAATGTCATTTTCACAAGAGGCAATTGTTAATACAGATGCAGAAAGTGTGTCATCAAATGATTTAAAAGAATTTGGTGTAGATACAAATGAACCAGATTTATTTAATTCTGAGAACCAGTCATCAAGTTCAGATGATTTATTAGGATCATCTGAGGATGAGACTGATGAAGATGATCTTGAAATACCAGCTTTTTTACGAAGACAAAAAAATTAATAGTCTTCGGAAAAATAAATGGAGGCCACCATGGCATCGGATGCTCCAAAACATTATCCGGTACTGCTTAATGAAATAATTAGCATTATTACCCCTCACCATGGTGGCACATTTATAGATTGTACATTCGGTCAGGGAGGATACACTGAAAGTATTTTAAAGTATAATGATACACGTGTTATTGCTCTAGATAGAGATATTGATAGTAAAGTTAGAGCTAACGAAGTTTTAGAAAAATATCAAAATAGATTTTTATTCAAACATAAAAAATTTAGTCAACTTTCTGATTTAAAACTAAAAAATGAGAATGTAAGAAGTGTAATTTTTGATTTGGGGTATTCATATACTCAAGTTAAAGATTTAAAAAAAGGTCTATCATTTGAGTCAAAAGGAGAACTTAATATGAGAATGGGTCTTAATGATTTTTCAGCGAGTGATGTTGTTAATAAATTAGATAAAAGCGAATTAGAGAAAATTTTCAAATATTTTGGAGAAGAGAAAGAGGCAAAAAAGATAGCAAACAACATTGCTGAGAAAAGAAAAAAGAAAAAAATTACAACTGAAAGTTTGGTAGAACTTATAGAAAAAACAAAAAGAAAAAAAAATTTTAAAATTCATAGCGCTACAAAAGTATTCCAAGCTTTAAGAATTTTTGTTAACAAAGAAATCAGTGAGTTGTTGAGTGGCATGATATGTGCAGCAAAAATCCTTAAAAAGGATGGAATTTTAGCTATTGTCACATTTCATTCATTAGAGGATAAAATAGTTAAATACTTCTTTAAAAGTTTATCTGAAAACAAAAGTATATCCAGATATGTTCCAAAATTAGAGCAAACAAAAAGACCATTTAGAATTGTTGAAAAAAAACCAATTACTCCTAGCTCTAAGGAGTTGAGTGAAAATATTTCCTCAAGATCAGCAAAACTTAGGTACATAATTAAAAAAACAGATACTTATGAATTGGAGACGGATATTTTTAATAAATTTGAAAATCTTATCAAAATTGAGAACTTTGCTAATAAGTTATGAAAAAGACTTTAACAACATTTTTAATATTATCCTTGATTTTATTTACTGCGATCATCAAGAACTCAACAAAAAAAATTGATGAAGATATTTTTATAATTAAAGAAAATTTAAGAGGTTTAAAGGTAGATTTAGAAAATAATAAATTAGAATTTGAATATTTAAGCTCTACTGAAAAATTACTTGAGTATCAAAATCTTTATTTCGAGGATGATTTAATTCAACGAGATATCAATGAAATTGATTTAATCTATAGATCCATAAATGGATTACAAATAAAAAAATTGAAAATAACTGATTAATGGAAAATAAAGATTCGAGAATAGTAATTGAAGATAGATACAACGAATTTGCATACGAGAAAAATAAGTCCAAATTAAATATAAATTTTAACATGATAGCATTTATCTTTTTTATTTTTTGTCTAATTTCGCTGATTTATTCTGTTCATTTATTCCATCTTGGATCAAGAGAAGAAAATATTCAAGTTGACATTAATGATAGTAGTTCTTTAAATCAACTTTACCGCGCTGATATTCTTGATAGAAATGGAAATTATCTTGTCAAAACTGCAAGTTCGATTGACATTGGTATTAGTACTAAAAAAGTAATCGATAAAAAAAAATTACTTTTTAATTTAAGATATATTTTCCCAGATAAAGATTATAAAAAAATTGAATCAAATTTAAAAAATAAAAAATTTTTTTATATTGAAAAAAAAATTTCAGATGAAAATTATGAAAAAATTATGAGGTTAGGTGATAAATCAATTCAACCTGAGGAAAAATTAACAAGAATTTATCCAGAAAAAAATTTATTTAGTCATATAATTGGTCAAATTGATGATGGAAATAATGGTATCTCGGGTTTAGAGAAATCATTGGACGATGAATTAAAAAAGACACATAAACCCGTAATATTGAGTGTGGACAAGAATATTCAATATTTGATTAGAAGTGAGCTAATTAAGTATAACAAAATTTTTGATTCTATTGGTAGTGCATCAATTTTAATGAATGTAAATAATGGTGAAATTTTATCATTAGTGTCATTACCTGACTTTGATCCTAATAAAAGAGAAGAAATTTCAAATGTCAATTTTATAAATAGAGCAACCAAAGGAGTTTATGAGTTTGGTTCGGTTTTTAAAACATTTACCCTAGCAGCAGCTTTAGATGAAAAGATTATTAATCCAAATACAAATTTTAATGATTTACCAAAATCATTAACTTGTGCCGGATTCTCGATAAGGGAATATGATGAAAAAATACCGTCAAACTTATCAGCAGAACAAATTCTTATTCGTTCTGGCAATATAGGATCCGTAAAAATTGGTCAAAAAGTAGGAGAAGAGAAGTTTAAATTATTTTTATCGAAATTAGGTATTCTAGGAAAAATAGACTTTGATATTGAAGAAATCGGAATACCAATTGAATTTAAATGGGGCAAATGTCCACTTGCTACTGCCTCTTTTGGCCATGGTATTACAACTACACTTTTACAACTGGCAAAGGCATATTCAATTATTGTAAATGGTGGCTATGATATAAAACCTAGTCTTATTAAAAATCTAAATAATAACTATAGAAAAAAAATTTTAAATGAAGGAGTTTCAGAAAAAATACTGCCTATTCTTAGAAAAATTGTAACTACCAAAGAAGGTACGGCTTCATTAGCAAATGTAAACGGTTATGAAGTTGGAGGTAAAACTGGAACTGCACAAAAAAGTATTGATGGAGAATATTCAAAAAAAAAAATTAACACTTTTGTAGCTGTTTTTCCTATTTCTAAACCAAAATTTGTCTTAGCTGTTATGATCGATGAACCAAAGACTAATAAAGAATATATTTACCACTACAGGGATGGATCTAATATAAAATATAAAGGCACTCCTTTTAATACTGCAGGTTGGACAACTGTTGAGCTAACAGGAAAAATAATAGAAAAAATTGGGCCTATTTTAGCCACAAAATATAGTGAAGTTAATTAGGTGATGCAGTTAAAAGATTACTTTCCCAATATAAATAAAAAATTTAGTAAAAAATTTTTTTCAGGTATTTCTTTTGATAGCTCAAAAATAAAAAAAAACGATATTTTTTTTGCAATCAAGGGAAATAAAGAAAATGGAAACGAGTACATAAATAATGTAATTAAAAAAGGCATTAAAATAATTGTTTCCGAAAAAAAAATTAAAAAAAAAAATGATAAAATCATATTTATTCACTCAACGAATATAAGAAAATTACTGGCGCAGGTATCTTATAAGATTTCAATTAAAAAACCGGATAAATTGTTAGCTGTAACCGGCACTAATGGTAAATCATCTATTGCAGATTTTTATTTTCAAATATTGAATCTTAATTTAAAAAAAGTAGCATCAATTGGTACAATTGGTCTAAGGATTAAAAATAAAAAAAAGAATTTATCTAATACAACTCTAGATCCTATTCAATTAGCAAAGATACTAAAAGAATTAAAACAAAAAAAAATAAATTATGTCATTTTGGAAGCATCTAGCCATGGGTTAGATCAAAATAGATTAGATGGTTTATTATTTGATGTAGGAATTTTTACAAATTTGTCCCATGACCATTTAGATTATCACAAAAATATGGGGAGTTATTTAAAATCAAAATTATATCTTTTCGAAAAGTTGATTAAAAAAAGAGGAAGTGTTATTTCTGATGGGGATATACCTGAATTTAAGAGAATTAAAAAAATTTCAAAAAAAAAAAATTACTTTTTAGCCTCAATTTCTGATGAAAATAAAGGTATAAAACTTATTTCTCAAAAATTTTCAGGTGAAAACCAAATTTTAAAATTAAAATTTAAAAACAAAATATATAAAACCGAATTAAGTTTAATTGGAAAAATACAAATAAAAAATGTACTTATGGCATTATTAGCTGCTCATAAGAGTGGTATTAAATTTGAAAAAATAATTAATGTACTTCAGAAATTAAAATCTGTTGAAGGAAGACTTGAAAAAATTGGTACGATAAAAAATAATAGTAAAGTTATTTTAGATTACGCACATACACCTGAAGCATTAAAATTAGCTCTGTTAAATATTAAAGAACAATTTCCAAATAGTAAAATTAGCTTAGTTTTTGGATGTGGAGGTAATAGAGATTTTAAAAAAAGATTAATTATGGGAAGAATCGCAGATAAATTTTCTGATAAAATTTATTTGACTGATGATAATCCACGAAATGAAAATCCGTCTCAAATTAGAAAAAACATAAAAGATGGCATTAAAAGAAAAAAGGTTTACGAATTTTCAGATAGGAGAAAAGCAATTTTTGAGGCTACCAAAGATCTTGATACAGGAGATATTCTATTAGTCGCTGGTAAAGGCCATGAAAAAATACAAGATTACGGTAAAAAGAGAATATTTTTCTCTGATCACGAGATAATCGATAAATCTATTTTTTCAAAAAATAAATCGTTATCAAATAATTTGAAATTAAATATTCTTAAAGAAGTATCTCATTCAAAAATATCTAATAAACTTAATATTAAAAATATTTCAATCAATTCAAAAACAATAAAAAAAAATGATGTTTTTTTTGCAATTAAAGGAAAAAGAGTTGATGGAAATAAGTTCTTACCAGAGGCAATGAGAAAAAAATCAAGTATTTCAATAATTAATAAAATTGACAAGAAATACCCTTTAACAAAACAAATTAAGGTAAAAGATACATTGGCATTTTTAACGAAATGTGCATCAATTTATAGAGAGAATATAAAAACAAAAATAATTTCTATTACGGGGAGTTGTGGAAAAACAACCCTAAAAGAAATGATCGGTCTTACTTTAAAAAAAATATCTAAAACGTCATATTCACCAAAATCCTACAATAATAAATATGGAGTGCCTTATAGTTTATTCAATATCAAAAATAATGATGAGTTTGGAGTCTTAGAGGTTGGAATGGATAAGTTGGGCGAAATAGATAATCTAACAAAAATTATTAAACCTGATTTAGGTATTATAACAAATATTAGTTATGCTCATTCAAAAAATTTTAAAAATATAAAACTCATTGCGGATGCAAAAGCTGAGATAATGAATAATATTAAAAAAAATGGGCATATAATTTTAAATAAAGATGATAAATTTTATAATTATCATAAAAAAATTGCATTTAAAAAAAAATTAAAGATCATTTCTTTTGGTATTAAAAATAAATCTCCAACAATTAAATTGATTAAGATTAAAAAGATGAAAGAAAAATTTGAAATATTTATTAATGCTAACGGCAAACAAGTCTCATTTTATTCTTTAAATGATAATGAAAGTAACCTATACAATATATTGACGACTATAGCTGTTATAAATTTATATTTAAATATCAAGGTATTAAAAAAAGATATTTTTTTAGATTTTAAAACTCCAAGTGGAAGAGGAGATATTGTTAAAATTAAGATTAAAAACAAAAATGTTTTTTTGGTAGATGAGTCATATAATTCAAACCCACTCTCACTCAAAACTGCTATTGAAAATTTTGATAAAATCGATTCAAAAAATTCAAAAAAATATTTAATTTTAGGTGATATGCTAGAGCTAGGCAAACACTCTATCAGACAACATAAAATGATATGTAAGTTTATTAATAAATCAAAAATTAATAAGGTATATGTAAAAGGAAGATATATACAGCATACATTTAGAGGTTTAAAATCATCTAAAAAAGCACAAATTTTAAGAAATAAGTTTAATATAATTGAATTAATAAACAAAAATTTAAAGAATAATGATTATTTGATGGTAAAGGGGTCAAATTCTACTGGATTACATAAAATTACCAATTTTTTAAAACAAAAATATTCACATGCTTTATAATTTATTTCTCAATTATGTAGATGTCTTTACTTTTTTAAATGTTTTTAAATATATAACAGTAAGGACTGGGTTAGCCTTTTTTACATCATTATTAATTGTTCTTTTTATAGGAGCTCCCTTTATAAGATTGTTTTCTAACAGAAAAATTCTTGATCCTATAAGAGAAGACGGGCCTACTGATCATATTATAAAAAAAATTGGAACACCAACCATGGGTGGTGTAATCATCTTAATTGGTCTGATCGTCTCAGTATTGTTTTGGACTGATTTAAGTAATATTTATGTATTATTTTGTCTGTACATAGTTATATCCTTTGGTTCTTTAGGTGCTTACGATGACTATAAAAAAATTAGAAATGGGAATTCAACAGGAATTTCATCAAAATTTAAAATAATTGTACAAGTATTTCTAGCTACTTTTGGTTTGATAATGCTATCTTACAATGTTGGATACGGTGAATTCGAAAATATTTATTTTCCGTTTTTAAAAAATCTAATAATTAATTTAGGTTGGTTTTTTATACCTTTTGGAATCTTTGTTATTGTTGGTTCATCTAATGCAGTAAATTTGACTGATGGTTTGGATGGTTTAGCTACAGTCCCAGTAATTTTAGTTGCAAGTTGTTTTGCTTTCATTAGTTATGTTTGTGGAAATATCGTTTTTTCTGAATACCTTCAAATTTTATATATTGAGGGTACAGGAGAAATATCAATTTTTTGTGGAGCCATAATTGGATCCTGCTTGGGTTTTTTATGGTTTAATGCTCCGCCAGCTAAAATATTTATGGGAGACACTGGATCTCTTTCTTTAGGAGGATCTCTTGGAGCCATTGGAATAATTACAAAGCACGAAATAGTCTTAGCAATAACGGGAGGTTTATTTGTCCTTGAGGCTTTATCAGTAATGGTGCAGGTAATATCGTTTAAATTGACAGGAAAAAGAATATTTAAAATGGCACCTATACATCATCATTTTGAAAAAAAAGGCTGGCCAGAGTCCACTGTTGTTATTAGATTTTGGATAATTTCAATTATTTTAGCCATGATTGGTTTGGCTACTTTAAAACTTAGATAAGGGTTAAGTCTTGAATATTTTTTTAAATAAAAAAATATTAATTTATGGTTTAGGAAAAAGTGGTTTATCTACTTTTTATTTCCTCAAGAATAAAAGTGATGTTTATTTATTTGATGATTCTAACTTGAAAATACACCAAAGCGTAATAAATAAATATTCACTAAGTCTAAAAAAAATCAAATCATTTGAATTTGATTATATAATTTTAAGTCCAGGTATAGACATAAACAAATGCAAATTATCGAAATTTTTAAAAAAAAATCAAAAAATAATCCATACAGATTTAGATGTTTTTTTTGAATTTTATAAAAATGATTACATTACAATTACAGGCACTAATGGAAAATCTACAACTTGCCAACTTTTATATGAAATTTTATTGAAACAAAGGTACGATGTAAGACTAGTTGGAAACATTGGAAATCCTGTATTATCAACAAGAAATGTTAAAAAAAAAACAATTTTTGTAATAGAAGCTTCCTCTTATCAACTTGAATACAGTAAAATTTTTAGGACGAAATATGCAGCAATATTGAATTTATCATCTGATCATTTAGAAAGACACGGAACTCTAAACAGATATATAAAATCTAAATTCAAATTAATTAAGAACCAATATCCAGGGAATTTTGCATTTGTAAAAAAAGACGATTTGTTAATAAAAGAATATTTAAGATTAAATAAATTCAAATGTAAAATCATTAAAGTACATAGCAGAAAGAGTAATAAATTTTTAAAAAAAATCGATAACAATTATTTTTTAACGGAAAATAATAAAGAAAATTTATCTTTTGCTTTGGAGATATTAAAAAAACTCAAAATTAAAAAAAGATTATTAATTAAAACAATAGAAAATTTTAAGGGGCTTAAGTATCGTCAGCAGATTGTTTATAAAAAAAGAAATCTAACAATTATAAACGACTCAAAATCAACAAGCTTATCGTCATCATCAGGTATCTTAAAAGTATACTCTAATATTTATTGGTTGATAGGAGGTATAAATAAAAAGGGAGATAAATTAAAATTATCAAAAAGATATTTTAATAGAATTAAAGCATTTATTTATGGAAAAGATAATAGTTTTTTCAAAAAAGAACTTGATGGTAAAATTGAATATAGAACTTTCAAAACACTTGAAAATGCACTTCAGAAAATTCTTAAAATTATTAATAAAGAAGGAATAATTAATCAAACAATTTTATTTAGCCCAAGTGCAGCATCTTTTGATAGTTTTAAAAATTTTGAAGATAGGGGTAGTTATTTTAACCAACTTATCAAAAAACATTTATATGGAAAATAAGAGATTATTATTTGATTTATATTATGAATGGTGGAAAAATATTGACAAGACTATATTTTTTTTAATAATTTTGTTATTCTTTACAGGACTTTTTTTTTCATTAGTATCAACATCCTTAATTGCTTCAGATAAATTAAACACAAACGATTATACATTTTTTTTTAAACATTTAATTTTTATTTTTTTAGGTTTCATTATAATCTTTACTTTCTCTAGTATAAGCCAAAATAATCTTTTAAAATTTTCCTTTTTAATTTTTTTAGTTTCCTTGATCTTTCTTGCACTCGTACCGTTTATTGGTATTGAGGTAAAAGGATCTAGAAGATGGATTGATCTTTATTCTTTACCAAGATTTCAACCAATAGAATTAGTAAAACCCTTTTTGATTATTTTTATAAGTTTAATATTAAGTAGTAAAAAATATTCTAACATATATTTTAAATACTCATTTTCTTTTCTAATCACATTGGCCATTACACTATTATTAGCAGTTCAACCAGATATAGGACAAACTATATTGGTTTTTTTTAGTTGGTCAGTATTAATTTTTGCTTCAGGGATTAATGTATATTTTTTAATGATTTTATTTTTATTTTTGACTTTAATATTTTCATACATAATTTTTTTTGTTCCAAAGTTCCAGTACATAAAAGATAGAATCTCGTCTTTTTTTGATAGTGAAGCAGGCACACATAATTTTCAATCTGATAAGGCTTTGGATTCAATAATTAGTGGAGGTTTTTTTGGCAAGGGAATTGGGGAAGGAACTCTAAAAAATAGAGTTCCAGAGGCACATACAGATTACATAATATCAGTTATTTCAGAGGAGTTTGGTGTAATTGCCATAATTTTAATTCTATTATTGTTTTTAGTGTTTATTTATTCTGTTTTTAAAAAGGTTTATTTTGAAAACGAAGAAAGAGTCAAATTAATTTTAGTGGGATGTATAAGTCTAATTTTGATGCAAGCAATGATACACGTGGGAGTGAACATTAGATTATTTCCAACTACAGGAATGACACTTCCATTTATTAGCTATGGAGGTTCTTCAATAATAAGTATTTCAATTTTGTCAGGTATAATTTTAAATTTAACTAAAAGAAAGATTAAATAGTGTGAAAAAAAATTTTTTAATAACTACTGGAGGTTCGGGTGGCCACGTAATTCCAGCGATAATTTTCTATGAACATTTATTAGAAAAGGCCAACATTACTATCACAAGTGATAAAAGGGGATTGAAATATTTAGACGAAAAAATTAGCGATGTAGAAGTAATTGATACTCCAAAATTAGATAATATTTTTTTTTTACCAATTAATTTGATCGTTATTTTTTTTTTAGTTCTAAAATCTATTATTTTGATCAAAAAAAAGAAAATAAGAAAATTAGTTTCAACAGGTGGATATATGTCATTACCATTAGTTTTAGCGGCTAGATTCCTCAAAATAGATATTTATTTGATGGAGCCAAATAAAGTTTTAGGGCGTGCAAATAGGTTTTTTTTAAATTCATGTAAAAAAATTTTTTGTTACTTAGGGGAGATAAAAAATTTTCCTGAAAGCAAAAAGAATAAAATTGTCAAAATTAACCCATTAGTAAGGAAAAAAGTTTATAGTCTATCCTCTCTTACTAAAAAAGAGATAAAAACTTTGCTTGTAGTTGGTGGAAGCCAAGGAGCTAAAATTTTTGATGAAAATTTAAGAAATATTATTTTAAGAATTTCAAAAAAAAAAAAGATTAAAATAATTCAACAAACTAGTGAAAAAAACGTTTCTAATTTGAAAAATTTTTACAGTAAAAATGGTATAGAAAATTTAATTTTTAATTTTGATAAAGATTTAAATAAAATAATGTGTTCATCAGATTTATGTATAACAAGAGCTGGAGCTTCAACTTTATCAGAATTGTCTGTTTTAAATATACCTTTTATTGCTGTACCACTACCCACTTCTAAAGATAATCATCAATTAGAAAATGCAAATTTCTATAAAAACAATAATTGTTGTTGGCTAATAGAACAAAAATATTTTGAAGAAAAAATTGAGAAAATTTTATATGATATTTTTGATCATCGAATTAATTTACTTGAAAAAAAGGAAAATTTAAAAAAATTGAATTATCAAAATACTTGGATAAATGTTAATCAAAAAATATTAAAAAATATTAATGAAAATTGAATTAGCAAAAACAGAAATCATTCACTTTGTGGGAATAGGTGGTATTGGGATGAGTGGACTCTCTTTAATTATGAAAGGTAAAGGATTTACAGTCCAAGGTAGTGATCAAAGTTTAAATAAAAATATTGAGCGGTTAAAAAAAGAAAAAATAAATATTTTTATAGGCCAAAAAAAACAAAATCTTAAGAATGCAACTATAGTGGTTATTTCATCTGCGATTAAAAAAAATAATCCAGAAATAATTGAGGCTAAAAGAAAAAATCTTCCAATTATTACTAGAGGAAAAATGTTAGCGCACATAGTTTCTTTGATGAAAAATATCGTTGTAGTTGGGTCTCATGGGAAAACCACAACTACATCTTTAGTTGCCTCAATATTCCAAAAAACTAAATTAGATCCTACTATTATTAATGGAGGAGTTATTAATTCAATTAAAAGTACAGCTAAATTAGGTAAAAGTGATTGGTCAATATTAGAGGCCGATGAATCTGATGGAAGTTTCATTCATATCCCGCCCACATATTCTATAATTACAAATATAGATAGAGAGCACATGGATTTTTATAAATCTATGGGAGACCTAAAAAATTATTTCTCTCAATTTATTGAAAAGGTTCCATCATTTGGAAAAACGTTTATTTGTATTGATGATAAGATAAATTATGAATTAATCAAAAAATTCAAGGGTAAAAATTTTTATACATATGGAGTAAATCCAAAGTCTAATTTTTTTATCAAAAATATTAAACAGAATAAAAAATTTACTGAATTTGAATTAAACGTAAATGTCCCCAATAAGAAAAAACTTTTGATTAAAAAAATTAGAATACCTCTGCTTGGTATTCATAATGTGAGAAATTCTGTTGCCGCAACTGCTGTAGCTCTGACAGTAGGAATATCTATTTCTAATATAAAAAAAGGTTTGATTAATTTTAGGGGTGTTCAAAGGAGGTTTAATAAAATTTTTACTTATAATAACATAGATTTTTATGATGATTACGCTCATCATCCTACAGAAATAAAAGTTGTATTGGAGGGTGTAAAAAAAGTTTATAAAGGGTATAAGAAAGTTTGTATATTCCAGCCGCATCGAATTTCAAGATTAAAAGATTTAAGAAAAGAATTCACTCTGGCTTTTCAAGATGCTGATGAGGTTATTTTATGCCCAATATATACTGCAGGTGAAAAGATAAATTTAGGTTTTGGTTATGTAAATTTTGCAAAAGAAATTATTAAAAATTCAAAAGTGAAACTATTTTTAATTAATGATTACAATCAACTGGCTAAATTTCTAAAAAAAAATATGTACGGAAAAAAAATCGTGATTGGTATGGGTGCCGGTTCTATTTCAAACTGGATGAGAAAGCTTCCTAAATTAATGAAATGACAACAGATAATTTAAAAAATTTGCTCATAGATTTTGGTGAAGACGTTAAGTTTAATTATGATCTTAAGAAAAAAAATTGGTTCAATATTGGTGGGAGAACTAAAGTTTTCTATAAGGCTAATAATTTGAAAGATTTAGTAAACTTCTTGAAAAAATTGGATAATAAAGAGAGAATATTTATCCTAGGCGCTGGGTCAAACACGTTGGTAGCTGATGATTTATTTGATGGTGTTGTAATCAAATTAAGTAAACACTTCAATAATATTTCACTTTTAAAAGAGAACATAATAATTGCTGGTAGTGCAGTTTTAGATAAAACTTTGTCAGAGTTTGCTATGGAAAACAATATAAGCGGTTTTGAATTTTTATCTTGTATACCAGGAACTATTGGAGGGGGTATCAAGATGAACGCAGGGTGTTTTGGTAAAGAGTTTAAGGATCTATTATTATCTATTCAGGCAATTGATAAAAGTGGTAATATAATAACTATCCCTTCAAAAGAAATAAAATTTTATTATAGAGGGAGTGATTTGCCAGAGGATTTAATTTTTTTAAGTGCATCTTTTAAAGGGTATAAGAGTGATATGTCTCAAATCAAAAACGAAATTGAAAGATTAAAGATTAAAAAAGATAAAAGTCAACCATCAAAAATAAAAACTAGTGGTAGTACTTTTAAAAATCCAAAATCTCAAACAGAAAAAAAGGTTTGGGAATTAATTAAGGAGTCTGTTCCTCTTGATAAAAGTTTCGGTGATGCATGTATTTCGGATAAACATTGTAATTTTTTTGTTAATAAAGGAAACGCTACTTTTAACGATATGAGAAATTTAATAGATTTTGTTGCCAAAAAAGTTTTTGAAAAGACTGGAATTAGTTTAGAAAAGGAAATTAAAATTTTAAAATAATTTGAAAAAAAAAATATTAATAATTTCTGGCGGGATATCTAAAGAGAGAGTAATTAGCCTTGATACTGGTAAACAAGTAGCTAAAGAATTAATAAAAAATTCATACAAAGTGAAAATTGTTGAACCAGATTTTAAATTATTAGATGAAATTAAGTTATTTAAACCAGATTATATATTTAATGCACTCCATGGCCAATTTGGAGAAGATGGTTACATTCAAACAATTTTAGAAACAACTGGTGTCCCTTACACTCATTCTGGAGTGGTTTCTTCTGCAATCGCTATGGATAAAGAATTATCTAAAAAAATATTTAAAAAAAATAAAATTTTGACACCAAAATATATTTCTTATTCATTTGATAAAAAAAAAAAAGAATTAATTGATATGATCCAAAAAGAATTAAAATTTCCTGTGGTAATAAAGCCTATAAATGAGGGTTCTAGTGTCAACGTATTTATTTGCTCTAAATCAAACCTTATAAAAAGATTAAAATTGCTAAAAGGTTATAAAAGAATAATAATTGAGCAATTTATATCTGGAAGAGAAATTCAATCTGCAATAATTGGATCCAAAAAACTTGGTGCTATAGAATTAAAACCAAAAAGAAAATTTTATGATTTTCAAGCAAAATATAATCCCAAAGCTAAAACTGAACATATTATACCGGTAAATTTGAGTAGAAAAGATTATCAAAGATTAATGAATATTTCTCTTAAAGCACATAAATTAATTGGTTGCAGAGGTGTTTCTAGATCTGATTTTAAATTTTACAATGGCAAATTTTATCTTTTAGAAATAAATACTCAACCAGGCATGACTAAACTTTCATTAGTGCCCGAGATAGCTGAATATTATGGAATAAGTTTTATTAAATTAATTCAATTAATTTTAAAAGATGCATCATCAAATAAATAAAAAAAGAATTACTTTGTATTTTTTTTTATTTCTAATTTTTGGTACCATAAATAACAAAAATTTTGAACTTTTTAAGATAAATGATATTAAAATTTCAGGCTTAGATGAAACTTATAATCTTAAATTGTATGAGAATTTGAAATTTTTAAAAATACAAAATTTATTTTTTTTAGATAAAAAAGAAATAGATTATGTATTTAATTCGATAGATCTTATCGAAAATTATTCAATTTTTAAAAAGTACCCCTCATCATTAGACGTTAGGATAAAACAAACTCTTCCATTGGCTTATGTCAGGCAAGAGGATAAATTTTTTTTTTTAGGAACTAATGGAAAATTGATTGAAATAAACCCTAATGAGAAAACGAAGAATCCTTTTATTTTTGGTAGATTTTCAAAAAAGGAATTTTTTAGATTGAAGAAAGCTTTAGAACTGACAAATTTTAAATATGATCAAATAAAAAATTTATTTTTTTTCCCCTCAGGAAGATGGGATATTGAAACCTTTTCAGGTGTAATTATAAAATTACCTTACAATAGATTAAGTGAGTCATTAAAATTATCTAACGATATTTTATTAGATAAAAAATTTCAGAATATTAAAATCATAGATCTAAGACAAAAAAATCAGGTAATTATAAATGAATGAAGACATAGATTTTAAAGCATACTTATTTATCAGCCCAGAAAAAATTTGTATTTCTATTAATGATGAAATCGATTTTAATCAAATTTATTATTCAGAAATTTCAATCACAAAAAATCAAGAATTATTAGATAATCATAATCTAAGCGATTTTTTACGTGATAATATATTTAAGATTGAAAAAAAAATAAATAAATTTATCAAAAGTATATATGTAATAATTGATTACAAAAATTTTTTTTCTTTAGAAATATCAATTAAAAAAGATAATTATGATAATGTGATAAATAAAAAAGTTTTGACTCACTTATTGAGTGAAGCAAAAAATCATTGTAAAAAATCCTTAACTGGGAATGAGATAGTTCATATTTTAATTACTAATTATAAAGTGGATGGCAAAGATTTCTTAAAATTTCCAGCAAATTTGGAGTGTAAAAACTTTAGTATAGACATACAATTTATTTGTTTTCCCAATCTTAAAGTTCAAGAATTGGAGAAAATTCTTAAGAAGTATCAAATAACAGTTAATCAATTAATTTGTGCTAATTATGTTAAAGACTATTTTAGAGATAATAACCAAAATATATTCTTTCAATCTAATAGAATAATTGAAGGTTGTAACGAAAATGAGGTCAAAATAGTTAATAAAACTGTTGAAAACAAAGGTTTTTTTGAAAGGTTCTTTAATTTTTTTAGTTAATTTGTAGTTTCTGGTAACATTAGTTGTTTTTCATTTTCCTGAACACAGTAATAATAATCTCGAGTGTCTATTTTAAACCAAAAAACAGTTAAAAATTCAATCGATTTTAATGGTGTAGGTCTACATAGTGGTAAAATGGTTAAAATGACTGTGAGACCATCAGAACCTGATACTGGTATCGTGTTTAAAAGAGTTGATTTAAATTCAAAAAATTTAATTTTCCCAAGTTTTGAAAATGTTGTTAACACTTCATTAAATACTACAATTTCAAATGAGTATGGCGTTACAGTATCTACGATTGAACATCTAATGGGTGCCTTGTTCGGTCTTGGGGTGGATAATGCTATAATTGAAATAGATAATAATGAAGTTCCGATTTTAGATGGCTCAGCAATAGAATTTATTAATAAAATAACCTCAATTGGATTGCAAGAAAGTGATGCACCTATTAAAATCATTAAGATTAATAAAAAGGTTGAGTTTAGTGAGGGCGAAAGATCAATTTTGATTGAACCTTCAAAATTAAGTTTAGATATTGACTTTGCTATAAAATTTAAGACGTCTGTAATAGGCATACAAAAAAACAAAATTAATGTTTATGAGGATGATCTTTCAGACATATTCAGTTCCAGAACATTTTGTTTATATGAAGATATAGAACAAATTAAAAATAAGGGTCTCGCAAAAGGTGGAAGCTTAGATAATGCGATAGTTGTAAAAGATGACAAAATTTTAAATGATGGTGGACTTAGAAACTCTAAAGAGTTTGTAAATCACAAAATTCTAGATTGTATCGGGGATCTATATACCTCAGGATATAGAATGATAGCTAGTTTGAAATGTTCACAAGGTGGACACTATTTGACAAACAAATTACTAAGAAAAGTATTCGAAAATAAGGAAAATTTTTCAATCGTTGAAATAAAAGGAAGAAATCTTCCTCATACCATAATAAACAAAAGTTTATTGAGATCTATAGCATAAATCAGATAGATCTTTATAATTACCCTTTAAAAAAAATATAAATTTTATGTTAAAATTTTTTAATTATTTCATATTAACTTTTTTAATATTTCTTAATTCCTGCTCTCAAAAGGAAAAAGAAGTCTCTGTAATAAAAGAAACAACTCAAGATTTAGAAATGGTCTCAGCCTATAAAGAGGCTTACAATGCAATAGAAATGAACGATCCATACTACGCAGCTAAAAAATTTCTAGAGGCTGAACTTTTATTTCCACAATCTGAATGGGCCTCGAAGTCCCTACTAATGGCATCATATTCATATTACTTGCAAGACTATTATTCTGAGGCCTTTTCAAGTTTGGACAGATTTCTAAAAACTTACCCTAATGATGAAAATATATCTTACGCACATTATTTAATAGCAATTTGTTACTATGAAACCATTGAAGATGAAAAGAGAGATATTGAACCAATAATAAAAGCTAAAAATAAATTTGAATTTATTTTAGCAAATTATCCAAACACTGATTTTGCAATAGACGCTAAATTTAAACTTGGCTTGATTCAAAATCTTTTAGGTTCAAAAGAAATTTATTTGGGAAGACATTACGTTAAAAAAAAAAAATGGATTGCTGCAATCAACAGATTTAAAAATGTATTAGAGGAGTATGATGAAACAATTTTTGTTGAAGAGGCTATACACAGGTTAGTAGAAATTAATTATAAGATCGGTTTGATTGAAGAATCTCAAAAATATGCAAACTTATTAGGATATAATTATCAATCAAGCGACTGGTATAAAAAATCTTATAAAATTTTTAATAAGGACTATCAGACTTCATCCGAGATTGCTAAAAATAAAAAGAAAAAGAAAGGTGTAATTAGTAAATTTAAAAAACTTTTTGATTGATATGGATAAAGATTTAATCAAAAAAAAATATATTAAGAAAATAAACTTGTTGAATTATCATAATAAAAAGTATTTTGATAATAACACACCTGAAATATCAGATGCAGAGTACGATTTATTAAAAAAATCGATTATTGATTTAGAAAAAAAATATAAATTTTTAAGTAGTAAAGACTCACCCTCAAAAATAGTTGGATTTAGGCCATCAAAAAATTTTAAAAAAGTTTCACATCAAGTGCCAATGCTTTCACTTGCCAATGCATTCAGTAAAGAAGATTTAGTTAATTTTCAAAAAAAAATCAATAATTATATAAATAAAAAAGCTGAAGAAGAATTGGAATTCAGTGCTGAGCCAAAGATCGATGGTATTTCTGCATCATTAATTTATCATAAAGGTAATTTCATTACTGGGTTATCTAGAGGAGATGGAAAAGAAGGAGAAGATATAACTGAAAATTTGAAGACAATAAAAGATATACCTATTTTTATAAAAGCAAAAAATTTTCCCGAAGAAATTGATATTAGAGGTGAAGTTTTTATTCAAAATAGTGACTTTAAAAAAATTTCTAATAAGTTCGCTAATGCTAGAAATGCAGCCTCAGGTTCTTTGAGACAAAAAGATCCAAATGAAACAAAAAAAATTCCTTTAAAATTTATTGCTTATACATTTGGCCATCAAAAAAATTTGAAAATTGATAATCAAAAAGAATTTTTAAAAAATTTAAATGTCTGGGGATTTAAGATTAATCCTCTAAATAAAGTGATAGTTGGTATTGATAATCTTATTAAAAATTATAATGATATAGAAAAAAAAAGAGATCAATTAGATTTTGATATAGACGGGATTGTATATAAAGTTAATGATTTTAATCTTCAGAAAAGATTAGGATATGTAGCAAATGCACCAAGGTGGGCTATTGCACATAAATTTTCAGCAAATAAAGGTATTTCAAAAATTTTGAATATCGATATTCAAATTGGCAGAACTGGTGCCTTAACACCAGTTGCCAAAATAAAACCTTTAAATATAGGTGGTGTTGTCGTCTCTAATGCAACATTACATAACGAGGAGGAGATAATTAGAAAAGATATTAGAGTTGGAGATACTGTCATTGTTGAGAGAGCGGGAGATGTGATACCCCATGTTATTTCTGTAGACTTAAAATTCAGAGAAAAGAGTTCAAAAAAATTTTTATTTCCTGCAAAATGTCCTTCTTGTGGCTCTAAAACTATAAAAGAATATAATTCTACTACAAAAAAAAATGATGCTGTAAGAAGATGCACAAGTGAAGGTTATGAGTGCGATAAGGTAGCTATAGAAAAGATTAAACATTTTGTTTCTAAGGAAGCTTTTAATATAGATGGATTGGGAAAGAAAATTATTGAAAATTTTTGGAAATTAAAATTAATCAGGCTTCCTCATGATATTTTTAATCTTAAATACGAAGATATTCAGAAAATTGATGGCTGGGGAAGACAGTCAGTAGCCAATTTAAAGTATTCCATTGACGCTCGAAAAAATATTTCTTTTGAAAGATTTATTTATGCACTAGGAATTCGTCATATTGGACTCGAAAATGCAAAATTAATCTCAAAAAATCTAAAAACTTTTAAAAACTTTTTATTATTATCTAAGTCCAATGAGTTTGATGAATTATTAAATATTGATGGAATTGGCACAACCCAAATAAACTCATTGAGAATTTTTTTCTCTAACCAGACAAATCTAAAAGTTTTAAAGGAATTGCAAAAAGTACTTTCTATCAATAATGCAATAGCGATTAAAAAAGATGGTTCATTAGCCAACAAAACATTCTTAATTACTGGAAAATTAGATGGAATGAGTAGGGCTGAAGCTAAATCTTTGATTGAGCAAAACTCTGGATCAATAATTAGCAGTGTGTCAAAAAAACTTAATTATTTAATTATTGGAGATAAACCTACAAAAAGAAAAGTTGATTTTGCTAAGGAGTTAAAAATAAAAATTCTTAATCAAAGTGAATTTATCAAATTTCTAAATAAAACTAGCTAACCACTTTTTCTCATTATTTTTAAGGTATTTCGATAATTTTGAATAAACATTAACATGATATTTGAATAGATAATTTTTTTCACTTTTGCTTAATAATTGAAAATTAATCAATTCTTTATCAATGGGAGCTAATGTCAAGTTCTCAAAAAATAAGTTATTTTTTTTTCTTTTAATATATAAAAGATTTTCGATTCTTATTCCAAAAGCTCCTTTTTTATAATATCCAGGTTCATTACTTAGAACCATGCCTTCTCGCATTTTAATTTTATTCAATTTAGATATTGATTGTGGACCTTCATGCACATTTGAGTAAAATCCAACACCGTGTCCTGTCCCATGATCATAGTTTAATCCACTTCCTTTTAAAAATTTTCTCGCACGGTAGTCAATTAATTTTCCGGTATCAAATTTTCTTAAATCAGAATTAGCAACTGCAATATGTCCCTTAAGGACTTTTGTGAAAATATTCTTAATATATTTTTTTGGTTTTGAAAAACAAATTGTTCTAGTTACGTCAGTTGTTCCGTATCTGTATTGGCCACCAGAATCACAAAGAAATATGTCTTTTTTTTTTATTCTTCTTGCGTTTTTTTTATCAGCTCGATAGTGAATGATTGCTCCATTTTTTCCAGTACCAGCGATAGTATTAAAGCTAGGAAATTGATAGTTCTTGTTCATTTTTCTAAATTGTTCTAATTTATTCTGAGCATCATATTCTGTAATCATTTTTTTATTAGATACTTTGATCCAATATAAAAATTTTGTAAGAGCTACACCATCAATTATGTGTGTTTTAATCATATTATTTATTTCTTTATGGTGTTTGATTGATTTTAAAGAATATATTGGATCTGGTTGACTGATAATCTTTAGTTTTTTTTTGAATAAATTTTCGTAAAAAATCGAGCAAGTCTTATCGTCAATACTAATTTTTCCTTTTTTAAATTTATTGATATACTTTTCTAACTCATCAATCTCTATAAATTGATCAGATTTTATTCGGTTCTCCTTTAACAATTTTTGTAATTTTTTTTTAACAGAAATTATAAAAAATTTTTTTTTATCATCTACTATCAACCGGCAATTAGGAATTGGGCTATTAGGATTATCGGAACCTCTTATATTCAATAGCCAAGCAACATTTTCTGGAGCACTCACAAATAAATATCTAATTTTTTGTTTTTTTAAAAAATTTGAAATCTTCTTTAATTTTTTATGATGGCTTTCTCCAACAATCTTTTTGTCTAGTGAAAAAAAAGGTTTAGATAAAATTTTCTTTTTATTTTCTATTTTGTCGATAAGGTTATGTGAGATTGGCTTTACGTAATTATTCTCTAAAAAAAAACTTTTAATTTGATGCGAGGTAAACAACTTTGGATCAAAACCAATTTTTAAATTTTTAAATAAGTTGCAATTTATAATTTTGTGGTATTCTTCAATTCTGAAATTTTTATTCGCCTCTATTTGTGCTTGAATTGTATATCTCCCATCTACAAATAAATAATTTTTATTTTTTAAGATTATTGCATATCCAGCCGAACCACTAAAATTGGAGATTTTTTTGAGCCTGTTTTCCTTTGAATATTCAGAGAAGAATTCGTCATTTTTTGGTATAACATAACCGTCGATACCAAGCTTTTTAAACATTCTTTTAAGTTTGTTAATTCTCGTCTTAATCATTTTAATTTTTTTTGATATCTGATCCAACCAGGACTTCTTATATTGTCTTCAAATTCAAAATCCTGATTAAAGTCAAAGTCCTCTGCCTCATTTTTATTCTCATCAAAAAAAGAATTTTTTTCTAAATTTTTTTCTGGGAGCTCTTCTATAAATCTCGATGCCATACTATCTATCCAATCTCCTTGATAAAATCTATTCATTGAAAATGAAATTATAGCTTTATTTTTTGCTCTAGTGATTCCAACATAGGCAAGTCTTCTTTCTTCTTCCAAACCGTTTTGACCTTTTTCTTCAATTGATTTTTGATGTGGAAATAAGCCTTCCTCCCAACCAGGTAAAAAAACAACATCAAATTCTAAACCTTTTGCAGCATGCATTGTCATCATGTTTATTTTTTCTCCTTGCCAATCTTGATCAATTGAAGTTGCTAGAGAAACGTGTTCTAAAAAACTCTCTAAATTATCAAATTCTTTCATTGCATTTAGTAGTTCCTTTATATTTTCTAATCTATTTTCATTTTCTAAGTCTTTTTTATTCTTTAACATTGCTGAATATCCAGATTCATCCAAAATAAATTGAAGTAATTTTACATGATTGAAATTTTTTAATTTTAGATCATTTCTCCATTTATTTATTAAATCTAAAAATAAAGTAAGCCCAATCTTTGCTTTTGGTTTAATTAAATTTTTTTCTATCATTTTTCTTGATGAATTTTCTAAACATAGAGAATTTGATTTAGAAAATTCATGAATTGTTTTTAAAGTACTATCTCCTATAGATCGTTTTGGATTATTTATTATTCTTTCAAATGCTAAATCGTCTTTTTCTTGATAGATTAAACGTAAGTAAGCAACACAATCTTTAATTTCAGCTCTTTCATAAAATTTTGTACCACCTAATATCCGATATGGCATACCAATTTTTAAAAATCTTTCTTCAAACTCTCTTGTTTGAAATATAGCTCTCACTAATATTGCAATATTATTAAGTGAATATTTTTTTTTAATTTTTTCAACTTCATCAGAAATGCCAATTGCTTCATCTTTTCCATTTTTAAAACAATTTAGTTTTACCAGGTCTCCATTTTCCATTGTTGTAGTTAAAGTTTTGCCTAATCTATTTTGATTATTTGCAATTAGATTTGAGGCTACAGAGAGGATATTTTGTGAAGATCTATAATTTTGCTCAAGGCGTATAATTTTTGTATTTTCGTAAACTTTATCAAATTCTAAAAAATTTTTAATTTCTGCACCGCGCCAACTATAAATTGATTGGTCATCATCACCAACACAACATATATTTTTATTTTTTTCTGTAAGAAGATTTAGCCATTTACTTTGAATGAAGTTTGTATCTTGATATTCATCAACCAATATATATTTAAAATTCTTTGTGTATATTTCTCTTATATCTTGATTTTTTTCTAAAATTTTCACTACGTGCAAGATTAGATCTCCAAAATCGCAAGAATTCAAATCTGTTAGTTTTTGTTGATAAATTTTGTAAATTGGTAAAATTGTTTTTTCATAAGCATCTTTTTTATTTATGATTACTTCGTTTGGATAGTATCCTTTATTTTTCCAACGATCTATGATTGCTAAAATATATCTTGGAGCCAATTGTTTGACATCAATATTTTCAGCTTTACAAATATTTTTTATTAATCTTATTTGATCATCTGTGTCAGTAATTGTAAAATTTGAATTTAAATTAACTGCCGAAGCATGTTTTCTTAAAATTTTTACACATATTGAATGAAAAGTTCCAAGCCATGAAAGCCCTATTGCATTGGACCCAAGAATACGACTTACTCTTATTTGCATTTCTTTGGCTGCTTTATTTGTAAATGTCACTGCAAGTATTTGATTTGGAAAGGCTTTTTTTTCTCTAATTATATTGGCTATTCTAGTAGTTAATACTTTAGTTTTACCCGAACCAGCTCCTGCAACTATTAACAAAGGTCCATCTATGTGATTTACAGCCTCTTTTTGGGCTTTATTAAGATTTTTTAAATAATCAGAGTTTACCATTTAAAATATTTAATTATAAGTTGTCATTATCATTATGAACAGAGATAAATTATCAATTAAAAAAATCAGAAAATTTATTTTATCAATTAATAATTTAATCGAAAATTATTTCAATAGTTTAAGAATTTTAAAATCTGATTTCAAAAAAGGTAAATTAATAAGGAATAATAGAGTATTTCTGAGTTTTGGTGTTATAGTTATTTTAACGCTAAGTTACTTTTTGTTACCTACAATATACAACAAAAGTATTATTCAATCTCAAATAAAGAATCATATTTTAAAAAAATATGACATTACTCTTGAATTTAATGAACAAATTAAATATGGCTTGTTACCGAAGCCACACTTTTCATCAAAAAATTTGTCAATTATTAGAAAACAAAATGAAATTGGTGAGGTAGAAAATTTAAAGATTTTCATAGATATAACAAAATTTTTTTCGTTAGATCAAATAGCAATTAAAGATTTAGTTTTTAAAAAAACAGATTTCAATATTAAAATTTCTGATTTGATATTTTTTAAAAAACTTCTCACCACCGAACCAAATGATAACAAGATTGTATTTAAAAATAGCAATTTATTTTTTAGGAGTAATAATGATGAAATATTATTTCTTAACAAAATTTATGACAGTAAATTTTATTATGACTCTTACAATTTAGAAAATGTTTTAGTAGCCAAGAATGAATTATTTAATGCTCCGTATAAACTAGTCATAAAAAACAATAAGTTCAATAAAGATGTTTCAACTAAATTTAAATCTCAAAGAGTAAGATTGAACATTGAAAATAATATTAATTATGAGGATCAAATTAAAAAAGGTTTATTAGATATTTTATTTATAAATAAAAGTACCTCATTGGAATATTCAATTAAAAAGAATTCTTTAGATTTTAGCACAGACGATAAAGAAACACTTAAAGGATCAATGAATTTTAAACCATTTTATTTGAAATTAGACTTAAATTACGAAGGTCTAAGCACAAAAAATTTATTTGATGATGAGTCTATCTTTATGGACTTAATAAAATCTGAGATTATAAAAAATGAAAATTTAAATGTTAATATGGGTTTAAATGTGAAAAATATCACAAACTCTAATGAATTAAGTAATTTGGACCTTAATATTGGATTAGAGCAAGGGGATATTGTCTTCTCAAAATCTAAAATATTATGGAGAGATAATGTTGAAATAGAAATGAACGAAGGATTATTAGATTACAATAATGATGAAATTTTTTTATCAGGAAAATTAACTGTTAACGCTGATGATATTGGTGATTTTTATAGATCTTTTCAAATTAAAAAGAATGATAGAAAACAAATAAAGAAAATCCAATTTGATTTTGTTTATGGTTTTAACAAGAGAAAGTTTAAATTTGATAATGTGAAAGTAGACAATAAATCTGATGAAAAAATTGATCAATTTATAAATAATTATAATTCTAGTGAAAAAGTTTTTCTTAATAAGATAACATTCAAAAACTTTATTAATAATTTTTTTAAAGTTTATTCTGGATAAATCATTTTTTTGGGATTGACAATTTTATCGTAATTTTTCTCAGTAATTAAACCAGATTTTAAAGCCTCTTCTTTAAGAGTTGTATTATTTTTTAAGGCGGTTTTTGCAATTTTTGCGGCATTATCGTATCCCACATGAGGAGCTAAAGCAGTAACCAACATTAATGAATTTAATAGAAATTTATTTATTTTATCCTTGTCAGCTTTAATTCCTTTAACACAATAAAGAGCAAAATTTTTGGTACTGTCAGCCAATAAATCAATTGATTGTAAAATATTATGAGCAATTAAGGGTTTGAATACATTTAATTCAAAATGGCCATGTGAACCTGCCATCGTAATTCCATTATGATTACCAATAACTTTAACACAAACCATTGTAACAGCTTCAGACTGGGTAGGATTTACTTTGCCAGGCATTATTGAGGAGCCTGGTTCATTAGCTGGTAAAATTAATTCTCCATAACCTGCTCTAGGCCCAGAGCCTAAAAATCTTATATCATTCGCAATTTTCATAAGACAAACCGCAGTTGTATTTAATGTACCTGAAAAATTTACGATTTCATCGTGAGCAGCGAGTGCAGCAAATTTATTTTTAGTTGGTTTAAAAGGAATTTTAGTCATCTTTCTGATTTCGCTGATTATCTTTTTGTCAAAACCTTTTTTACTATTTATACCAGTGCCTACAGCTGTACCACCTTGCGCTAACGAATAAATTTCATTTAGTGCATTTTTAATTCTTAAGATACAATCATCTAATTGTGACTGGTAACCTGAAAATTCTTGACCTAAAGTTAAAGGGGTAGCATCTTGCAAATGTGTTCTTCCAACTTTTACTATACTCTTAAATTTAGAAACTTTCCTTTTTAATTCTTTATTTAATATTTC
>MDTA01016232.1_pt1 | contig 26608 bp, 25 predicted proteins | sample 811151 | NCBI WGS metagenome assembly MDTA01 (sample SAMN05326648, study PRJNA326480) | marine metagenome | isolation source: seawater | place: Indian Ocean: South | collected 2010 | reverse complement strand
TGAAAGATCAATAGATATAGATAACCATGATGATATTGTTAAAATCAATAATTATTTAAAAAATAAAAAATAATGAAAAATAAAAGAAAAATTAACGCTATTTTTAATATGAATAATAAAACCGTAGCTATTTTTGGAGGCACAGGAAAAATAGGAACTAATTTTGCAAAAGTGTTATCTTTAGCGGGAGCTAACGTAATAATTTTAGATATAAAAGAAAAAAAAATTGACAAGAAAAATAAAAAAATTTCATTTATCAAGTGTGATGTTGGATCAGAAATTCAAATTAAGGATGCAATTAATGATATTATTAAAAACTTCAAAAAAATTGATGTTTTGATATATAATGTTTATTCAAAGCCTAAACAGTATTATAAAAAATTTATTAATTACGATACAAATACATGGAAAAATGTAATTAATGTAAACTTAACAGGCGCTTATCTAGCAACAAAATATTTGATTTCTAAAAACAAAAGTAAAAATCTTAATTTTATATATTTACTTTCTACTTATGGATTGGTTGGGCCAGATATTAGTTTGTATAAAGGATTAAGTGCTAAAAAAAATATTTACGGTGGAAAATATTCTTTGAATACTCCTGCCGCATACACTGCAACTAAAAGTGCTTTGTTAGGATTTTCAAAATATATTTCAACTACTTTTGGAAAAGATGGAGTAAGATCAAATTGTCTTACACCCGGCGGAGTATTCGATAATCAAGAAAAAAAATTTGTTAAAAAATATAATTCTAAAGTACCTTTAGGCAGAATGGCAAAATGGACTGATTACAATGGTGCCATTTTGTTTCTTGCAAGTGACGCATCAAGTTATATGACAGGTTCAAATTTAATAGTGGATGGTGGTTGGACTGCGTGGTAGAAAAAAACTTTAAAAATAAAATTATTGTAGTAACTGGTGCAAGTTCTGGAGTTGGTAAAATAATTGCAAAATTTTTTCTTAAAAAGAAAGCAAAAGTTATTGTTTGTGCAAGAAGAAAAAATTTAATGAAAAAAAATTTTAAAAATAATAAAAATATTTTTATTATTAAATCAGATTTAAGCAAAGAATCTGAGAGAAAAAAATTTATAAATGTTGTAATAAAAAAATTTAATAAAATTGATATTCTTATAAATAATGCAGGATTTGCTTATTATTCACCTGTGACTAAAATAAAATATAAAAATTTAAAAAAAATATTTGAAATCAATTTTTTTGCTCCATTAATGATAATTAAATCAATATTGCCAACAATGATGAAAAAAAATTATGGAAGAATTATAAATATTTCCTCAGGTGGATCAGTAAATTGTGTGGAAAATTATTTAGCATACAGTGCTACCAAGGCAGCATTGAATACACTAACAAAAACTGTTGCAAAGGAAGTAAAAAATCACAATATAAAAATTAATTCTTTAAGTCCTGGTCCTTGCAAGACACAAATGTTCCCAAAAAATTCATTAAATCCTTCTTTATGTTTACCTACCGTTGAATATCTATCTTCATTGGATAAAAATGGATTTTCTGGTAAATATTTTTCATTCATGAAAGAAATTAAAATTTTTCCTGATCTATCGTCAAAAAAAGTATCTATCAAAGTTTAATAAATATGAGTTTACCAATTTATATTGTTCCAAATACATTTTTTATTAAGATACTTAAGAAAAAAAAAAATTTATATAAAAAGGCTAAATATTTGGCAGCTTGCGCAAGATTAAATACAATTTCAATTATAAAAAAAGCTGGATCGGGCCATATAGGTACAAGTATGAGCGCAATGGATATATTTGTCTGGATAAAATTTTTTTATTCATTTAACGAGAAGAAATATTTAAAAAATTTAAATAGAAATATATTCTTCTCTTCAAAAGGACATGATGCGCCAGCATTATACTCATGTTTATATGGTCTTGGTATAATAAAAGAAAAAAAGTTTTTGAATTTGAGAAGACTTAATGGTCTGGATGGTCATCCCGATATTTCTGTTGATGGTATTGAGGCGAATACCGGATCATTAGGAATGGGTATTTCAAAAGCAAAAGGTATTGCATGGACTAAGAAATATTTAAAATTAAAAGGAGATGTCGTAGTTGTTATAGGTGATGGTGAATTTCAAGAAGGGCAAATATTCGAAAGTTTACAAAATGCAGCCCATCAAAATATTACAAATTTAATTGTTATAATGGATCATAACAAAATACAGAGTAGTGAATATGTAAAAAACATTATTAATCTTAGAAATTTAAAAAAAAAAATTTCTTCATTTGGTTGGCACGTTGAAAGGTGTGATGGGCATGATTTCAAAAAATTAAGTTATGTTTTGAACAAGATAAAAAAAATTCGTTCAAAACCAAAATTTATAATTGCTGATACAATTAAAGGAAAAGGCATATCTGAGATGGAGCACGTAAATGTAATGAAAAAAAATAAATATTATAGTTGGCACGCAGGAGCTCCAAGTGACAAAATATTTATTAGATCACAAAATGAGTTAATAAGACAAATTCGAATAATTTCAAAAAAAAATAATTTTGATCTTCCTAGTTTAAAAAATGTTTCTAATGGTAAAAAACAAAATACAGATATTTTTGAGGTACATTAAGTGCAGTATAAAAATCAAAATTGGATAACAAATGCATTTACAAGTGCCCTTATAAAAGAAGCAGGGAAAAATAAAAAAATTATTCTATTAGATGCAGATCTATCTGATGATGCTAACTTAAAGCAATTTAAATATAAATTTCCAAATAGATTTATTCAAAATGGTATTGCAGAGCAAGACATGGTTTCTATGGCAGGTGGTATGGCTTTAATGGGACTACTTCCAGTAGTAAATTCTTTTGCATCCTTTTTAACAGCTAGAGCAAACGAACAAATTTATAATAATGCTACTGAAAATTCAAAAATAATTTATATCTGTCTCTATGCTGGTATACTTCCAGCTGGGGCAGGAAAATCACACCAAAGTTTAAGGGATATATCTTTATTATCAAATATTCCTAAAATTAAAATTTTTCATCCTTCAAATGCACAAGAAGCTAAAAAAATTTTAATACATTGTATTAATAAAGAAAAAAATACATGTTCTATAAGACTTAACTTAGGACCACCTATTTCAGAAAATTTTGAAACAAAAGATAAAAAATTTAAACCAGGTGTAGGAAAAATTTTAGCTCAAGGAAAAAAAATTGCATTAATTACGTACGGTCAAACAATGACTTCTGTTGCTTATAAAGTAAATAAATTACTAAAAAATATAAATATAAAAATAAAAATTATAAATTTTCCTAGTCTTAATTTTTTTAATAAAAATTGGCTTCAAAAAAACTTAAAAAAAATAGATCATATAGTATTTTTAGAGGACCATTTTAACAAAGGAGGATTTGCTGACTTAATGACATCTTATTTAATGAATGAAAAAATAATAAATAAAATTTCTTTTCATAATGAAAGTGTAAAGGATTTCCCAGCATGTGGTACTCCTGACGAAGTTCTTAAGTATCATAAGTTAGATGCAATAAATGTTTTTAAAAAGATTAAAAAATTGTATGAAAATAAAAATTGGTAAACGGGTTATTTCAAATTCTAATAAAGCATTGATTGTAGCAGAAATAGGAATTAACCATTTTGGTTCCCTTAAATTGGCAAAAAAAATTGTAATTGCTGCAAAGAAAAGTGGCGCAGAAGCAATTAAAGTCCAAATACACATACCAGATGAAGAAATGAGTTCAGAGGCAAAAAAAATTATACCCGGGAATTCCAATAAAAATATTTACCAAATTATTAAAGAAAACTCACTTTCTCTTGATGAAGAACACAAATTAAAGAAATATATTGAAAAAAATTCTCTTATTTATATAGCAACACCATTTTCTTATGCTGCAGCAAAATGGTTAAATAAAAATAATGTTAAAATTTTTAAAATTGGCTCAGGTGAGTGTAATAATTTACCACTAATAAAATATATCAGTAAATTTAAGAAACCAATGATTGTAAGCACAGGAATGAACAATTTAAAATCAGTGAATGAAGTGTATAAAATTTTAAAAAAGGAAAAAATTCCCCATGCATTTTTGCACTGTGTTAATCTTTATCCAACAAGTTATAAACAATCTAGATTAAGTAGAATTGCTGAGTTGCAAAAAAAATTTAAAAAATCAATAATAGGCTACTCTGATCATACCATAGGAAATACTACTGCTATGGCAGCTATCAGCATGGGAGCAAGAATAATTGAAAAACATTTTGTAATAACTAGAAATAAAAGAGGCCCGGATACAATTTGTTCAATGGATAAAAAAGATTTAAAAAGCTTAATTAGTTGTTCGAAAAATTTATTCGAGGCTTTCAGTGATAAATCTGAGTTATTAAAAGATGAGGATATTACTAGAAAGTTTGCCTTTCATTCTGTTGTAGCGCAAAAAGATATAAAACAAGGCGAAAAAATTAGGATAAGCCACTTAACTACAAAAAGACCAGGAAATGGTGATTTTCATGCTAATGATTTATATAGAGTAGTAGGAAAAAAAGCTAAACAATTTATAAAACAGAACACATTAATTTATAAAAAACAATTATCGTGAAAAAAATTTTATTCGTTACTTGTACAAGGGCTGATTATGGAAAATTAAAATCTATTATAATTAACATTCAGAGCAATAAACTCTTTAAATCTAAAGTTTTCGTTTCAGGTATGCATAATTTAAAAAAATACGGATTTACTTATGGTGAGTTAGTAGCAGATAAAATTAAAGGAATTTATAGATATAATAACCAGTCTAGAAATATGCTTATGGATATTAATTTTATGAATACTATGAGGGGTTTTTCGCCGTTCTTAAAAAAATTTAAACCTGATTTAGTTATTGTTCATGGTGACAGAGTTGAGACATTGGCTTGTGCCTTAACTTCCTTACTAAATAATTTTAGAATTGCACATATTGAAGGTGGAGAAGTAAGCGGGACAGTTGATGAAATGTTGAGACATTCTATTTCAAAATTATCGCATATACATTTTGTTTCAAATAATATTGCAAGAAAAAGATTGATACAAATGGGAGAGAATAAAAAAAGTATTTTTGTAGTAGGATCTCCAGATGTTGATATAATTCTTGGTAAGAAACTCCCAAAACTAGAGTTTGCTAAAAAAAGGTATGGAATAAATTATAGTAATTTTAATATTGCTCTTTTACATCCCGTAACAACCGATATTAAAAATTTAAAAAAAAATGCAAAAATATTTTTTTCAAGTTTATATAAAAGTAAACTTAACTTTATAATTATTTTACCAAATAATGATTTAGGAAATGAAATAATTTTAGATGAATTACTTAAATATAAAACATATAAAAGATTTAAAATTTTTCCATCAATAAGATTTGAGCATTATTTGACATTTTTAAAAAATTGTAAATTTATAATAGGAAATTCGAGTTCAGGAATCATTGAAGCACCTTATTATGGCACTAAAACTATAAATGTTGGTAAAAGACAAAATCAAAGACTTGATTCTAAGTTGATTATAAATATTTCATTTAATGAAAAACTTATAATCAGTGCAATAAAAAAATCCTTAATTTCAAGAAAAATTTTAAAAAAACCTTTTGGACAAGGAAATTCTGCAAAAAAAATCAAAAATTTACTATTAAAAGAAAAAATATGGTCTATCCCTAATCAGAAAAGTTTTGTTGATATTTTTTAAATTAAAAATTTAATGTAAAGAGCTATTCAAAAGAATATACAAGATTATAAAAAATGAAATTTCAAATTATTAATCAAACAAAATTTAAAGATAAAAAAATATTATTTTCAGAGCTTCAGAAACAAATTTTATCCTATAGAGCTAAAGAATTCTTAATATTAAACGAAAAAAAATTACCTATAATTTTAAGTGTGAATTTTTTTTTTAAATTAATTAAAAATTACTTTAAGATACACAAACAATTAAATATTAAAAAATCTATTTTTTTTATTACACTTTTAGAAATAATTGATCCTAGGATCATTATAACTTTCAGAACTTTTAGTAAAATATTTATAGATATAGATAGAACTGGCAAGTTTAATTGTCTTACAATTCAAAATACTTTATTACCATTATACGACGAACACAAAATTGGAGAATTAAAATATAAAGATATTTTTTGTTCGAATATTTTTTTTTTTGGAAAATACTTTGCTGATTATTATCTAAAAAATAGTAAAATTAATAATTATTGGACTAATGGTGCGCTGAATTTCTCACGATATTTAAATACAAGGAAAAAAATTAAACGTAAAAAGTATGATATTTGTCTTCCAAGTGTATTTAGGCCATTCAAACATCAGACAAACAATTCTTGGATAAAATTACTCAAAATCATATCTGATTTAAGTTCAAAAAAAAATTATAAGATAGTAGTATGTTCAAGATATATTGAAAAAGAACGATTTAAAAATTACATAAAACAGGAGAAATTTTTTTTTAAGAAACATTTAAATAGTTTTGATTTCATTGAAAGATCTGAATACTCAACATATAATATGATAGAAAATTCGAGTTTAACAATATCTTCATATAACACAACATTATTTGAAGGTATTGCACTTCGTAAAAAAATATTATTTTTCGATTTTGGAAAAATAAAATATAATAATCCAGGTTTTAGAAAAGTAAATGGGTTAAAACTTTTTGAGGATAATCCAAAAAATTTAAAAAAAATCGTGGAAAAACTAATTTCTATGCCACAATCCGAATATTTACGCATAACTAAAAAATTTAGAAAAAAAATATGTTCAACAGATAAAAAATTATATCAAAAATTTCTCAAAAAAAATTTTTTTGAGAAATTATTGCCAAAAAGTACTATGAAAAATTGAATATTTTTTCTTTCGTTTAAAATTGAATAAAATCATTTTAAATCGAGGTAAGAAGTATAAAATAAAAACTTTCAATCTCTTTATTTTTGAAAATAAGTCATTTCTAATTACAAATTTTTTATTTATTAAGCTTAAGTCGGCATTTGGGAGATTATCTTTTGTAAAATTAAAAAAATCTTTTGATTTAAGATTATCTTTTTGAATATGTCTTAATAGGTAATGTATCCTTTTTTTTTTACAAAAACCTTGATGTAATAAACCAGCCTCAAAAAAAAATACATCACCCGCTTTTGCGCTTATAGTTTCATAAATATTAGAAGGCAATTCTAAATATCCTAAATTTTTTTCTTCATTTGTCTCATCGGTTGATAAAGTATTAAAATTATATTTATCAATTAATTCATTATTATATTTTGGTACTATTTTAAATCCTGTCTCATCTTCCAAATAAATAACTGATTGTATAGCTTCTGGTGATGGATAATAATTATGATCTCTATGCCAAGCTCCTTGATAATTATAAAATGAACTGTTTGAATGTAATCTTACTAGTTCTGTTTCGAAATTTATCCAATTATTAAATTTACAAACAATGTCTCTATAATTTATTTGTTTAATTAAATTAAAGATATCTTCACCCTGTTTTGTTGAAAAAGGGTAATCTATACCAAATACATTTATTTTTTTTTGAAAAAAAGGGTATTCCCTGTAAACTTTAATATGTTCCCAGTTACCTTTTTCTGCATCTATAATACATTCTGAAGATTTTTTTTTTAATTCTGATAATATATTTGTAGGTATTAAATTTTTTATTAATACAAATCCATATTTACTAAAATATTTAATATAATTCTCCATTTTAATAAGAATTTTTTAAATTTTGATTTAAAAGTATTTCTTCAAAAATTTTATCATTAATTATAGTTTTATAATTATTATTTTCCATAATTAATAAATCTGAAAAACGTTTACTACTTTTTGTACCTAAAACTACGTTTGTTCTAATAAAGCTAGAAATTTTAATTAAAAAATTTGTATTTAATTTCTCTATATCAATTCTGTTATCATTAATGATTTTATCAATAATTTTAAAATTTTCATAATTTTTGTAGTTTTCTTTATTAAATCTAAACGGACTATATATAAAAACTTCTTTATTTTTGTTAAATATTTTTTTCAAAAAATTATAAGAAACACTTCTAGAGAAAATATTCATTTGAAAAAAATATCCGTCAAAAAAATTGTCATCAAGAGTTGAATTTAAATTTTTTTCGTAGTCTGGAAAAATCTCTAAGAAAATTTTTCCAATCTTATTTTTTTTTTTTAAAGAATATAAAATTTTTTTAATTAAAAAAGAATTTATTTTTCCACCCCCTAAGTTATTACAAATTTGTAAAGCATCTAACTTATCAACATGAAAAAATTTTAGATTATCCGTTACCTGTTTAAAAAGTAAAAGATTTTTAATTGGATTTTTGCTGGTATAAATTTTAGTAATTAATTTTGTTTTTAAATTATTACTAAGGTTGAGGCGATCAAAATAAATCTTAATATTTTTATAATTTCTTGACGAATGAAAAAAAACTCCTCTTTTTTTACAAAACTCATAAAGTTTTATTATTTCATCATCTAATTTGTTAGGTAAGTTTGAACTTCCTATATGTAGCTTTAACAATTTAAATCCTTTTTACACTAAATGTTATTTTACGATATAATACAATTTTGAAATATTACAATGGATGTTAAATAACTTTTATGAGCATTAAAGGATTAATATTTGATTTTGATGGAGTTATTCTTGATAGTGTAAAGATAAAAGAAAAAGCATTTAAAAAAATTGTTAATAAATATGGTTTAACAGTATCCGAAAAATTTATGAAATATCATAATAAAAATCTTGGTATTTCAAGAGAATTAAAGTTTGAATATTTTTATAAAAATATAATAAAAAAAAAATTTACAAAAAAGATGTAATTTTGATGTCAAATCAATTTGAAAATTTATTGAAAAAAAAAATCGATAAAGCAAAATATATTCCACATGTTATTAGTTTTTTAAAATTCTCTAAAATTAAAAAAAAATTTATATCATCTGGAATTCCCCAATCTATTCTTAGTGATATTTGTAACAAAAAAAAATTGAAAAAATATTTTACTAAAATTTATGGCTCACCTTCAAAAAAAAATCAGCACATTAAAGATATTAAAAAAAAATATAAATTAAAAAACTCTGAATTAATTTTTTTTGGTGATTCAGAAAGCGATTATTATGCAGCAAAAAGTGAAAATATTTTATTTGTAAAAGTAGGAAATGGAATTATAAAAAATAAATGTAATTATCAAATTGAACATTTTAAAAGCAAAAACATAAATCAGTAAAAAAATAAATTGATAAAAAAAATAATTTAAATTAAATGTTTACAACAAGATTAAATAGCTATATTTGAGAAAATAATAATGGAAGCAAATATTCAAAAATTAAAAAGAGTAGTTCTTGAAGTATTCGGCGGTTGTAATTACACTTGCCAAATGTGTCCACAATCAAATCCAGGAAGAGGCAGCAGTTTTACAAGAAAAATGCCTTTAAAGGATTTTAAAAAAATTATAGACCAACTTGTGCCAAAACATGGTTATCCTCAAATAAATCTTGAAGGAAGTGGTGAGCCTACTATGGCCAAGGATTTGCCAGAGTATATAAAAATTGTAAAACAAAAAAATCTAAAATGTTTCATGTATTGCAATGGGGCAAGATTAAATGGTGAATTTATGAAAAAAGTAATCGATGCAGGTATAGATTTTATAAGAATTAGTGTGATTGGCTACAATAAAGAAAAGTACAAAAAATGGATGAATATTGATAATTTTGATTTGATTAAAAATAATATTAAAGAGTTGCAAAGCTACATTAAGAAGAGTAATTCCAAATGTGAGCTTAGCACATATCATTTAATAACTGATAATAATCAAATTCAATTTGAAATTGAACAGTACAAACAAAATATAATTTTTCCACTTAATACCATTGGTTATATTTGGAAAATGCATAATTGGAGTGGCAATTATGAAAATCCTAATCCTAGAGAAAAAAGTCAAAGAAAATCTTGTGGAAGACCTTTTGCACCAGAAATAACAATTAGAGCAGGTGGCGAGAAAGGAAGAACTGGTGCCCTAGTTCCTTGTTGCCAAACTTTGGGTCCACCAAATGAAGAAAAAAGTATATTGGGACATATGGACAAAGAAACTTTTGAAGAAATTTTAATCGGTGAAAAATATTCCAATTTAAGAAGAGCACATAAGGAAAAAAAATTTGACGATATTGAATACTGTAAAGACTGTGATTTTCTTTATGAAGACCCTGAAGTTTTGATATGGAGTAATGATAAAACTGCAAAAGTTTCTAATATGCTTGGTACAGGAGATGATTTTATTCTATCTGATTATGCACCAAAATAGTTATAAAAGTTCAACTTATAATGAAGTATGAAGAAAAATATAATAAAATAGTTAATGAGTGTAATAAAATTCTAATTAAAAAAGAATCAATTCATTTTATTGCTAATAACATTTTTAATAATCAAAGATTTAATTCAAATTTCTTTGATAAGTTTAATTTTATATTTTGCGATAATATTTTATTATTATTAAATACGTTTTTTAAAAATTTTCTAAAATTTATAATTATAATTCTAAAAAGTTTTTTTATTAATAAAATTAACGTTAAGAGTAAAAACAAAATTATTTTTTATTCAAACTGCAATAATAAGAAAACAGATCTGTATTTCTCAAATATAAAAAGTGAATTGAAAAAATACAATAAAAAATTTTCAACAATTTATTTAAATATAGATTTTAAAAATGATAAAATTATTAAAAATGATGTACATTTACAAGTAATACCAGATTTAGTTACGTTGATAAAAATATTACCAGTTATTTTAAAATCTATGATAATTTTTATAATAGAGTTATTTAAAGTTAATAATTCTTTAGAAAAAAAAATTTACTTATGCGCACTGGCAAATGCATTTTCTTGGGAGACAATTTATAATTTAAAATTATATTTCATTTTAAAAAACCTAAAGAATAAGCAATACTGCTTTTTTTACCCGTTTGAGGGATATGGCCATGAAAAAATAATTAATAACATATTTAGATCTGATAGAAATTTAATAATTGGCTATCAACATACAATATTATACAAATCATCAAATTTACTCAATAAAATTAATAAAATTTACTTACCAGATTTGGTTTTATGTAGTAGCAAATATTACTTAAAGAAGCTAAAAAAAAAATTATCTAAACAAACTAAATTAATTGTTTTAGGTAAAAAAATTAATTTGGTTAAAACTAAAAATGACAATGGTAGAATTTTAGTAATTCCCGAAGGCGATAGAAAAGAAGTTAATTATTTTGTTAAATTTTTATATAATTTTTTAAAATTAAATCCTAATGATAATTTTACGTTAAGAATGCACCCTGTGTTTAATTATAATAAAAAAATTATAATTAAAAAATTTAGTAATTTTAAAGATAGAGTTATAATTTCTGACAAAAAATTCGCTGAGGATATATCCCTTCATAGAATTACTTTGTATTCTGGAAGTTCGGCTATACTTGATTGTATAAGAAATAATAATCTACCAGTTTATATTAATATAAATTCAAAATATGATAATAATCCTTTAAGCGAGATAAAAAGTAAGATTAGGGAGATAAAATCTGTTGAAGAACTAAACAATTTTTTAAAAAATGGTAAAATTAAGCATAAAGAAAATTATCCTTTTATAAAAAGATATGTTAATCAATTATTTGAGGACTTAAAAAAACCACAATTTGCAAATTTGATAAGGTACATAAAAAATTTTTAATTAGCTTAAATGCACACATTAAAAGATACAGCAAAAATTATTCTTTCTAGAACTGGTATAAGAAATCCTTTTAATAAACTATTTAAAGTTGTTGAGTTTGAAACAACTGCTTATTGTAATAGAAAATGCGAATATTGTCCAAATGCAGATTTTGAGAGATTTGGTGGTGAAGATAATTTTTTTATGAATGAGAAAGTTTTTTATGAACTTATAAATCAACTCGAAGCATTAAATTATTCAGGTTTAATTTCACCTCATTTATATGGAGAACCGATGAGCGACCACAGAATGCTTGATTGGTCTTCACATATAAAAAAAAAGTTACCACATTCAAAATTAAAAATTGTCACCAATGGTGATTTTTTAAATATTAAAAATTTTAATGAATTTTTAGAAGCTGGTGTAGACATTTTTTATATTTCTAAGCACGCTAAGCAATTAAAAAAACCATGTAGAGATTTATTAGAAAGTCTTGATGAATCTACAATGAAAAAATATGTTTTGCTTCAAGATTTTTATAAAGACTATTATGAAGATCAAAAAATGTTTACTAATAGAGGAGGTGCAATCGGATTATCAGAAGGAAATAATAAAAAACCCCCAGTAAACTGTTCTTATGCAACCTACCCAGTCATTAATACATTCGGTGATTTAATTTTATGTTGTCAAGATTTTCACAACAAATATATTTTTGGAAACATTATGGATAGAAATCTTAAAGAAATTTGGTTTGATAAAAAAAATATTCAACTTAGAAAGAGAATTTATGATTACAAACTTGATCTTAAAATTTGTAGAGATTGTAAAATGTAATGATAATTTCAGAAAAAATTATTCAACAACTGAGTGAAAAGTACAAATTAGATTTCAAAAAATTTAAATATATTGAAAAAAAAAAATTCTTTAATAAGAAAATCTTAGTAATTTATTTTAATGAAGAATATTTTTTTGAAATAGATTCCGAGAAAAAAAGTAAAAATAATTATTTTCCTTATTTTGTGACAGAGAAAAACTTAAATACCTTCGAAAGGTGGATTAAAAGTATTTTTTTAACAGAAAATAAAAATAAAAAAATTGTTCGAAATTTAGAAGATGGAATTACCGAAAGGAAAGAATTAAAAAAAAAATACAATATATGATTAAAATTTTAAGCCCTCTTGTAAGTCGGTATTTCTTTGAAACCAGGCAAATGCTTGAAAAAGAGTCAGTGTACAATATTTTAAATGAATTTAAATAAATTTAAAAATAATTTTTTATCTAAAATTAATAGAGGCTATGGATATAAAAATTATCCTGAGAAATTTAAATTTAAATTTTATTTAAAAAAAAAAATATTTTCTGAAAAAAAAAATTTAAAAAAAAAAGCAGGCAATAATTTTAACTTAGAACTACCATCAAAAAATATTTTAGTAAACCCAATAGATATTTGGAATAAAAAAAATTTTAAAGATAGAGAGGATTTTTCAGCACTTCATAGATGGACATGGATAATAAAAGTTCTGTCAAAAAAAAAAAAGAATTCCAATATCAAAAATAATAAATTTAGAAAAAACAATTATAAACTGGTGTATAATATTTCAATCAGAAAAAATTGATAAAAAAAATATTATATTTGAGCCATATAATATTTCTGAAAGAATCTGCAATTACATTATTTTAATAAATTTGAAAATTTTAAAACCCAACAAATTTATTTTAGATAATTTAGAAAATCAGTATTTATATCTAATAAAAAATATTGAATATTATAAATATAAATTATCAAATCATTCAATGAATAATTTGAGAGCAATTATTTTGTTTTCAAATTATATCAATGATGAAAAAGTTATTAATTATTCATATAAATTTTTTATATTTTTGATAAATAATTATATAGATAAAAATGGTTTCTTTAAATTTGGCTCAAGCAATTATCAATTTATTTTTTCTAAGTGGTTGTATGATGTTGTAATTTTTACTAAAAATAAGAATCGTAAATTTAAAAAAAAATTAAATGAAAAACTAAAAAAAATCAATATTGCACTTAATTTTTTTAAAGAAAAAAATAATGATAAAATTTCTATACCTTTTTTTGGCGATATATCACCAGATATTAATAATGAGTGGTTGTTAGATTTTTTTTTTAATAAAAAAAAAAATTTTTACTCAAATAAGTTTTGGAAATTTTTTAAAGGTAGAATGTTTGAGAAAAAGATTAGTTCTCAAGAATGGATAAAAATTAATCAAAGCAATGTATCGATATATTCAAGAGATCCTAAGCAAGTAGGTTTTGATTTTAATCACAGTCATAATGATTTTTTCAACTTTGTAATGTTTTTTAGAGGAAACCCAATAGTAATAGATATTGGAAGGGAAAACTATTTAAAAAAAAATATAAGTTTTTATCTTTCAAGTAAAAATCATAATTCCTTTTCAATTAATAATAAAGGTATTTTTGATGATTATTTATTTTTTAACTTAAAATATAAATTAGGCCTAAAAGATGAAAAAAAATGTGATTATAAAATTCAAAAGTATAATGAAAAAACAATTAAAATATCTTCAATAACTAAATATTTTAAAATATCAAGAAAGATAGAAATCCTAAATAAAAAATTAATTATAAATGATCTAGTCAATTTGACTAAACCATCAAATATAAAAATAAAATTCAATATAAATACTGGTAAATTAAAAAAAATATCTAGTGAAAAATTTTATGATAAAGATAATAAAATTTATATTTTAATTAATAGTGAGAAAAAAAAAGAAATATTCTTAAAAAAAAATCTTGCATTCTATGATTATGCAAAATCCAATGAATGTACCTCACTAATGATAGAATTTAAAAATGAAAAAGAAATAAAATTGAAAACAACTTTCGTATTATAAAATGTGTGGCATATGTGGAATTTATAGTTTTGATAAAAAAACAATAGATAAAAATCAACTTAAAAAAATGAATGATTCTATGGACTATAGGGGTCCAGATGACGAAGGTTATTTTATAAAAGAAAATTTTGGAATGGCAATGAAGCGGCTTTCAATCATAGATCTTAAAAATGGTCAACAGCCTTTTTTTTCAAAAAATAAAAAAGTAAGTTTAATTTTCAATGGAGAAATATATAATTATATAGAGCTTAGGAATGATTTAATTAAAATTGGTTATAAATTTTATACCTCTAGTGACACAGAAGTGCTTTTAACTTGTTACTTAGAATACGGAGATAATTTTGTTAATATGCTTAATGGAATGTTTTCAATATGCATATTTGACGAAAGGGTTTCAAGAAAAATATTAATTTTTAGAGATAGATTTGGTATTAAACCTCTTTATTATTTTAAAAGTAATAAAATACTCATTTTTGCTTCAGATTTAAATTGTTTTAAATATTATTTAAAGGATATTAATAAGTCACAAAAAAACTTTTTAAATTATCTTTTTTTAAATTATTTTCCAGATGACAAGACTGTTTATGAGGATATTCATAAGTTATTGCCTTCTCATTATATTGTTATTGATAATGATAAATTTGCGATTAAAAAATATTGGGACCTAAAGGAATCAAAAGGTAATTATATAAATAAAAATTTTCAAGAGGATATTTATAATGTTTTAAAAAATTCTATTTCTATTAACTTAAGAAGCGATGTTGAAGTAGGAACATTATTAAGTAGTGGAATTGACTCGAGCATATTATCTTTTGAGGTTTCTAAAAATATAAACAATCAAAAAACTTTTTGTGCTCACTTTAGCAACAAAAAAGATAATGAAGATGCTAAAGCAATTGAATTTTCTAAATTCATAAATTCTAAACATTCAACAATAGATATTAATGATGAAAAGTATAATTTAATACTAGAAAATATTTGTAAAAAAATTGATGAGCCACACGGAGATACATCGATAATCCCAACTTATGAGATTTCAAATATAGCTAGAAAAAACAATATAAAGGTTTTGTTATCAGGTGCTGGTGGCGATGAATTGTTTGGAGGATACAAAAGGCACTATAAGTTTTTCAAAGACTATATTATCGGAATTTTAGGTAATATAAGATTTATAGATAATCAATTAATAAAATTAATACCCTATAAACTTCAAAGCTACATATATAAGATTAAATCTAGACGTTTTGCTTACGCAATGGACACCTCGGGCCAAAACTTAGGTATAATATGTGATTTTTTAAATGATAAAATTTTTAAAGAATATCTATGTGAAGAGATATCTCAAATTTTTAAAAATATTTCTAACTCAATTTATTTTAATAACAACGAGATATTGTTTAATGATTTGAGCAATTATTTACCAAACAACATCTTGAGCCCATTTGATAAAGTCACAATGCTAAATTCTGTCGAAGGTAGAGTTCCAATTCTAGACCATAGGATATTAGAAATAATTAATGCTAATAATTTTAATGTCGTAAATCATAATAATTTTAAAAAAAGTAAATTGATACTAAGAAAAATTTATCAAAAAAAATTGCCAAATTTTATTTTTAAAAATAAAAAAATTGGTTTTGATGCATCTATCATGACTATGAAGAATAAATTTAGTAATGATGAAGTCAACAGCCTAAATATTTTTCATATGTTTGATCAAAAAAAAATTGAAAAAAATATTTCAAACGAAAATTGTACAAGTTTTTTTTATAATCTTAGAGTTTACAGTAAATGGCTACGCTATCACTAAAATGAAAATATCAGTCATCTGTCCTACATTCAATTCGTCTAAATTTATTGACAAAACTTTAAATTCAATATTGTCTCAAAATTTTAATAAATTTGAAGTTTTGTTTTCAGATGATGGATCAGAGGATAATACCGTCAATATTTTAGAAGATTTTAAAATAAAATTTAAAGCTAAAGGAATTGAATGTAAAATAATAAAAAATAAACATATGGGGCCAGGAGCTGCTCGAAACGCTGCTATAAAAATATCCCAATATGATTGGTTAGCCTTTATTGACTCAGATGACATTTGGAATAAAAATAAGTTGAAAAATGTTAATAATGCATTTGAAAAATCACCAGACTTAAATTGTATAATTCACAGACAGTTTTTCAAAAATAAAAAAGGAAAAATAAAATCTTACGATTATGATAAATACTATGACCCATATAAACCAGTTTTTAATCAGCTTTTTAAATCTAACTTTATAGCCACTTCTTCTGTAGTAATTAAAAAAGATTTAATTTTAAAACACCAAGGATTCGATGAAACTTTGCAAAATGCCCAAGATTATGATTTATGGTTAAAAATAGGTAATGATTTTAAAATACTAATTATAAAAGACTATCTTGGAACATATGTTGAGAGAGATAATAGTATAACTTCAAGGCCATATCAAATTAGATTAAAAAATGTATTTAAAATTCTAATAAAATATAAAAAAAGAGTAAGTAAAACTTTATTAATTTACAGATTTTTTAGATTAATAGTTTCAAATCAATGGTTTAAATAAATTAAAAATTAAAAATTCCAGCTACAAGTTTGTGTTGGTATCTCCAATTTCCAAGTATATTAAATGAAATGGCGCACTCATAGGTACACTTACACTTTGTATTAAGAATAAAATCTTTTGTTTCCTTGTTTTTTTTACTTTTCCAAACTTCTAGAAAATTCATATCGTTTTCTCTCAAATTTCCAATAAGTTTATCTTCTAAGATTTCACAGGGATAAACTTTACCATCTGCATTAATTACTCCAAATAATGAAGAGGCATGACAAGGGCTAATATATTTGTCATTTTCGTAAATATTTTTTATCATTTCCCAAGATATATCATCTTTTTTATTGTGAATTTTTCCCTGAATCGAATTGTTATAATTATTTATTTTTTTTTCTTTTTTTAATTTTTTTATTTCATCAGTTAACCAAGTATAAGCATTTAGTAATTTTTTTTTATCTTCAGGTGGAGTTTTATAAATTCCTTCATCTCTTACTAAGCAACACTTAAGTGATTTGATGTTGCATTTATGAACTAGGTAATTAAATATATTTTTAATATTGTGACAATTTTCTAAGGAAACTGTAATACTTACTGAAACACTTATTTTTTTACTATTTAATTTTAATAACCCCTCATATGTTTTAATACAATTCTCAAATAAATTTTTAATTTTTCTGACTGAGTCATGTTTTTCTGGGAAATCATCTATAGAGATTTGAAAACTTTGTTCAATTTTATTGTTAAACCTTTCAATTTCTTTTGCATATTCAATAACTCTGTCTGGCAGACTTCCATTTGTAGTAATATAAATTGATTGAATTGTGGTGTTTCTTATATAACATTTAGCTACTTCAATTATATCTTTTCTAGCGAAAGGTTCACCACCTGTAAAATTAACGTTTAAAAGTGTATCACCCATATTTTGAGTCATTTTTTCTATTTCGTCTAAAGAAAGCTCGTTTTTAAAAGTATCAGGATTATCAAAATCAATAAAACAAAAAGAACATCTTGCATTACATCTATTAGTTAAAAAATGAATTAAACTAATTGGAGTTTCTTTTTTAAAATATGTATTTTCAAAAAATTTTGTAAGACTAACTTTATTTAAGATCATTATTATTTTTGTGTATAAAACTTTTTAATTTTATCTTTGCTTAAAAATATAGTCGCCAATAAGCCTAGACCTGGTAAAAAAATACTTATTAAAGACAATTTAAAACTTTTAAACAAATTATTTTTATAATTTATCATAAATGTATTAACAATTATTGTAAAAAATAAAGTCAAAATACCAATGATATAAACAAAACTAATCATACTCTTTAAAATCAATACTGGAAACAAAAGAATATATAGAATTGGTAAACTTGACACAAGTAGCATAAAACTTTCTTTGATAGGGTATCTTAACGATAACCACAAACCTGTAGAACCATAAATAAATCTTTGTCTTGCAAAATGTTTAAAGTTTCTATCTTTATGATAAACAAATACAGTTGGACAAAAAATCATTCTGTAGCCATTTTTATTTATTTTATAATTTAATGAAATTTCCTCACCAGAATATAATCTTGGATCCATACCATTGAGTTTTCGATATATAGAAGTTTTGATAATCATATTACAACTAGGTAAAAATTTAATAAATTGTCTTTTAGTACTTTTGGATTTAACTTTATTATTTAATGTAACAATCGAGTTTTGCCTAGATCTTGCAACTAGTTTTTTTTCCATATTGCTTGTTCTTGGAGAAAGGTTAGGACCGCCTACTGCTGCTATTTTTTTTTCTTTAAATAGGCCAATTACCTTGTCAAGCCATTTTGAATTGGGATAAGCATCACTATCAATTAGAGAAACAAATTTCGTATTAACATTTTTTACTCCTAAATTTCTCTTATAACCAATTGTTTTGTTTCCAGAAATTATAATTTTAATATTTTTATCAAGTTTATAATTAATTGGATTATCCAAAACTAAAACAATTTTTATTTTTTTATAATATTTTCTGATATTAAGAATACAAAATTGTAGATTTTCATCATAAGATTTAGATGGAATCAAAATTGTAATATTTTTTTCAATAACATCTGTCATTTTTAATCAATTTTTTAAAAAATTTGACCTTAATTTCGTTTATACTTTAAAATAGTATTTTTTAGTATATCAACTCTAATTTAGTCAATTTTATGAAGTTATCAGTTTTAATACCTGTCTACAATGAGGAGAATACAATATTAAAAATTTTGCAACGAATTGAAGAAACTAAAGCAGATAATGTTAGTTATGAAATAATTGTTATAAATGATGGATCGACAGACAATACTAAAAAAATTTTGGATGAAAATAGTCAATATTACTCAAAGTTAATTAACAGCTCATCTAATAGAGGTAAGGGGTATGCTATTAAAGAAGGAATTAAAGTTTCTTCAGGTGAATATATAATTTTTCAAGATGCTGACTTAGAATACGACCCTTCAGAGTTTAAAAAATTTATTAAAATATCCCAAGACTTTAACGCAGATGCTATAATCGGATCTAGATTCGTGTATTCGGAATATACGAGATCTCATAATTATTTTAACAAAATAGGAAATAGTATTTTAACTTTTATATTTAATATTTTATATAATACAACATTTACTGACGTTTATTCTTGTTATTTATGTTACAAAAGATCATTGGTAAACTTTGAAGATCTAGTAACCGAAGGATTTGACCAACATGCAGAAATATTATGCAAAGTCGTAAAGAGAGGAAAAAAATTTTACGAGACACCAATTTCTTATAATGGAAGAGCATATGATGAAGGAAAAAAAATAAAGTTTTATCACTTTTTTTCAGTAGTATATAGAATTTTTTTAGAAAGAATTAAATGAAAAAAAAAATTGTTATATTAGGAGCGCTTGGTTATTTAGGTACTGAACTTTGTAAAATTTATTCCGGTGAAAGTTGGAAGAATAAGATTATAGCTATAGATAGTAGATTTATTTCCGAGAGAGTAAGTCAATTAAAGGATTGGAATATTGAATTTTTTCAAGGGCAAATATTAGATAAGGCATTTTTGAAAAAACATTTAAGTGATGCCGATGTTGTACATCATCTTGCAGGAGTTACTGATGTTGCTTACATAAAAACAGAAGCAAATTCAGAATTAGATGAAAGAATAAGAAGTGTAGCGATCGATGGAACTAACAATGTTTTAAGTTCAATTCAAAAAAATTGTAAAATTATATTTCCTTCAACTCACGTAGTATATGAAGGTTTCAAAGTTGCAAAAAAAAATATTAAAGAAAATGAAAAAACAAAGCCTGTATTGATGTATGCTTCAAGCAAAGTACAAAATGAAAAAGACATAATAAAATCCTCTAAAAATTATATTATTTTACGTTTAGGATCGGTTTATGGATATTCATTAGACACAATGAGAATTAATATAATGCCAAATTTATTTTCTAAAATTTCATCTCAAAGTGGAACTATAAATTTATTTTCAGGAGGAAAACAATTAAAAAGTCTTGTAAGTTTAATTGATGTGGTTAGATGCATTAAATTTATGGAAGAAAATATTAAAATTAAAAAAGAAATCTTTCACTTGGTTAAAGAGCAAACAACTGTAAAAAAAGTAGCTGAATTATGCAAAAAAATTAATCCCAAAATTAATTTAGTTACAACCAAAGATAAAACTCCAAACCCTGGTTATACGCTATCAAATAAAAAATTATTAAAAACTGGCTTTAAATTTTTATACAATCTTGAAGACTCAATTAAGCAAATGATTAATAGTTGGTCTTTTAATGAAAATAAAAATAACCTAGAAGAAATTTTTAAGGGAAAAAATGAGTTCATAGATAGAAGAGGTAAAATTAGTAATTTTGAATTACCAGAACCAATTAATTTAATTGGTTATATAGAGTCAAAAAAGGGAACCGTAAGAGCTAATCATTTTCATCCAATACAAGAGCAAAAATGTTTACTAGTTAAAGGACAATTTATTAGTATTTACAAAGATTTGCTCAACGAAAAAACAAAAAGAGTAACTCATCTAGTTAACAAGGGGGATTTAATTGTAACCAAACCAAATGTTGCTCATGCAATGGTATTCACCAAAGACTCTACTTTTTTAAATTTGGTAAGGGGCGAAAGAGAACATCATAATTATGGTATAACTCACACTTTGCCATATAAACTTGTTGAAGAAGAAGATAGAAAAAATTTATTGAGTTATTATAAACTTGAATGTAGGTGTTGCGGAAATAAAAAACTTAGACGAGTTATATCTTTAGGATTTCAGCCACTTGCAAATAATCTTATAAAAAAAAATACTTCCAAAACTAAAAAATACCCACTTGAAATGAATTATTGTTCAAATTGTCATAACTGTCAATTATCAGTTGCAGTTGATCCAAGAAGAATGTTCAAAAACTATTTTTATTTGTCGTCAACTTCAACTTCGTTCAGAAAACATTTTGAGATTGCGGCAAAAAAATACAAAAATGAATTTAAGCTAAATAAAAATTCTTATATTATAGACATTGGAAGCAATGATGGCGTAGGTCTGATACCTTTTAAAAATATGGGTTTTAAAAATATATTAGGAATAGAACCAGCAAGTAATTTATGTAAAATTTCTAAGTCTAAAGGGATAAAAACAATTAATTCATTTCTTAAGTTTGATGTTTTAAAAAGCATCAAAAAGAATGCTGATCTAATATTAGCTTCAAATGTTTTTGCTCATTCAGATGACTTAGAAACCATGGCAAAATGTATTTTAAAGCTTTTATCAAAAAATGGAACTGCAGTAATAGAGGTACAATATTTATTAAATACTATAAAAGATTTAACGTTCGATAATATTTATCATGAGCATTATAATTACTGGTCTTTAACAAGTTTAAAATTTTTCTTTGACAAATTGTCGGCAAATATATTTAGAGCAGAAAAAATTAATACTCATGGCGGTTCACTAAGAGTTTATATTTCAAAAAATAGAAAGAGGAAAAAACACTATAGTATAAATGAAATTTTGAAAGAAGAGATAGATTTTGGAATTAAAGATTACAAAACTTATCAAGAGTTCGAAAAAAAAATAATGAAAATTAAAGAAAATTTTAATAGAAACTTAAAGGAATTAAAGAAAAAAAGTAAAAGCATTGTAGGCTATGGATCGCCAGCAAAAGCCACAACAGCTTTAAATTTTTTTGGTGTTTCTAATGAGATTGACTTTATATTAGAAGATAATAAGCTTAAACAGGGTAAAATTTTACCAGGCGTGAATATTCCTATTTATTCTAGAAAAAAATTAAAAAAAAATAACTCCACAATATTAGTATTGGCATGGAATTTCTTTGATGAAATTAAAAAAAACAACCAAGATCTTTCTAAAAATTTTGTTAATATAAAATCTCTAGAAAATACAAAAATATAGTTTTTAATTTATTGATGATTTTATTTAATCTAATATTTTTTTTTATAATATTTTTTGGTCTATTCAGACTTCTTTGTTATTTATATTTTGATAACATAAATAATACTTTTCATAATATACTTAAAAAAAATTTATCTGTAATAAATATTAAATTTTTTAACTTTTTCATTTTATTAAATATTTTGGTTGGTATTGTTGGCGTTTTAACATCACTCGTTTTTTTAAATAATCTGAATATTTATTATGTATACACAGTGCTATGTATATTTTCAGCATTAGGTTTTATTTTAAGTAAAAAAAATATTTATTTTAAATTTAAGTTTGATGAATTATTTAATATTTTTTTATCTAACTATAAGAATATTTTTTTTATATTAATTTTTTTAAATCTTATTTTTGCCTTAAATAAAAGCTTTTTACCTTGGTATGATCAGGATGAAATTTCTCAATATGGATATTTTACAAGATTATATGCCGAAGGATGGACAATCAAAAATAATATATGGGGAGAGTTTAGTAGATTTGGAGAGCTAATATTCTCAAGTATTTATTTTGTTACAAATAATTTAGTTTTTATAAAAATTTTTAAATCAATATTATTTTTAGGTAATGTTTTTTGCTTTTATTGTTTAATAAAATTAATTACTTCTTCAGATAAAATATCAAAAGTTGCAGCGTTAATTTTAATTACAATTCCTGAATTATCTTATGTTGGGTTTTTTTCAATGAAAACTGACTATATGTTATTTTGTTATGAAATTACTAGTATAGTTTTAATTTGTTTATCAATATTTCTGATTTTGAGAAAAAAAATAAATGATAAAATAATATTAAATGTTATTTTATTATCAATATTTTTTTCTTCTCTTGCGTTTTGCATTAGATTAAGCGGTTTATATATTTTACTAATTAATTACTTAATTTTTTTAATTTTTTTTTTTAGAATAAAAGTTTATAAAAAAAATTTTAATTATATATTTTCACTAATTATTAAAATTTTTCTAATTAACATTTTTACTTTTGTTCCTATTGTTTTTTATAATTTAATTGAGTATCGTAATCCAGTTTATCCAATTGGAGGAATATGGAATAATTTTTTGCCTAACTCAGAGTTTAATGAATTTTGGTCCTTAGAGAATACAAAATCAATTTATAATATAAATATAGGCTTTCCAATTTTGAATGAAATATATATTTTATTTTATAACTCTTTAGGCTTGGGGAGGACATATTTCAGAGATTTAAGCTTTATAATACATCCTAATCATTTTGCTTCAACTGGTTGGTTTAGTCCTGTAACTTTGATTATATTACTGGCTCCAATTTATTTTAGAAAATCTAAATTATTGTTTATTATATCAATTGTTTTTTTATTGTTATTTTTATTTTGGGTTAATGGAATTCAATACAATAGAGTGTTTCTGGGCTCATCATCCTTGGCAATAATTATATTATCAATTTGTTTGTCTTTAGATAAAAATATATTTTTTTATTATTTGAGCAAAGGTCTATACTTGCTCTCAATAATTACTTGTTTCATTCTAACCGTTTATCATTTGGAAACCAGTTTAAGATCAAATCCATATGGATTAAAGTCTTTGTTTATTGATCAATATTCTTTTGAAGATAGTATTATTAAATCTCTTCCACGCTTAGAATGGAATCAATATATTACGAATGATATATTAACATTATCAAGTAGACAAAATAATAGAGCTAAATCTCAAGAAATTTTAAATAAATCATTTAAGCATGAAGAAATAAAAAAAATTAATTTGATTTTAAAAAAAAATAATATTGATATTGTAATTCATGATTTAAATTCTTTTGAAAATTTACAAACAATATTAAACAAGGGATATATAATTCATGAAAGCAATTTTGATCAAAAGTATAATTTTAACGATTTCTACAACAAAAAAATTTGCTTCCTATATAAAAAGCAAAATAAAAAAATCCAAGAAGCAAGTTTATTATTCTCAAATAAGAATGGACTAAAATTGCACTGTAAAATAAATAAATAATTATTTTTATTATTAAAGTTTTAGTAAATTTTTTTAAAAGACAATCTCATCTGCCTACCATCTTGAGAATAAGTGGCAGGTTTTTGATACCTCTCGTTGAGTAAGTTTGTAATCTTTAAAGATATAACATTGTCAAATAAGTTTTTTGACAATGATAAGTCTATAACTTCTGTTCTTTTTTGTCTTGAATTTGTTGTTCCATCCCAATCGATATATGGACCAGTATATTTATAATTTAAATTTAAATTAATGTATCCAAAAGGGCTAGCCAATTCTTTTTTTGAATAACTCAAACCATATGACAAATCTGGCCTTCGAGATTGAGACTTTCCATAAGTTTTTTTACTTTTTGAAAAAATATTATAAATAGATAAGCTTTGATTATTTCCTCTATATGATAATTGATTTTCCAAACCTTCTTGATTTATATCAATTAATTGATTTTCATGTTTGGTGTAACCAGCATTAGTTTCGATTTGATCATAAACTTTTGCTCTATAAGCAGATGAAGTGAAGCTTAAATTTTCTAAAATATTATATTCGAATGAGAGCTCGTTAGTCTCACTTTTTTCTGGGTCAAGATAGGTATTACCTCCAATTCCAAAATTATCAGATCCGTATAATTCATACAAAGTTGGATTTCGTAAACCTGTAGAGTGTGTCAAACCAATTTTAAATTCATCAAAAACTTTTGTAAAATTAACTTTATAAGTTTCATTTCTACCTGTAGTATTATGATCGTCACTTCTTCCATAAAGAGATAAAATCAAATTTTCTGTAATTTTATATCCAACATTTCCAAAAATTCCCAAGTCTTTCATATGTCCTTTGGTTGATGCGGTATAACTTCCTCTGTTTTCGAAAGCCCCCCAATCATATTTATATTCAGCACCATAGCCGAATGAAAGTTTGTTTGAAGATTTAATTTTACTTTCACCTTTAAGAACCAAAGATTCGCTGTCATACTCATCTAATACACCTGAATTTTCATACTCCCTATCGTAATTATGATAATGGAATGTTAAATTATTTTCATAATTTTTTGATACATTTTCTAAGCCAGTTTGCAAAACATGCATACGGTTATCAGACACATAACCAAATTCGTCAGATGCACTACCATCATAATCAGCAACAGTTTTTCTAGAATAAAAAGTAGACCTGAATTTTAAATTATTATTTATCCATTTTTCACCATTCACATTTATTTGTAAATTTTCAGCTCCATCATATTCAGACCCACCCGCTATCGAACTGCCAGTTTCACTTATGTTAAAAGCACTTTTTAAGTTAAAATGCCAACCATTATCTAAAATCTTAGTATAGTTATTTGCTAAAGAATTATTTTTTCCACTAAATCCACTTATTGAATAGCTATTGGTGTAGTCTATAGCAGTTATAAAATTTATTGCTCCTGCAATCGCACTTGGTCCAAAATGTGCTCCACTTGAACCTTTGTATATTTCAATTTGTTGAATGCCTTGAACAAAGTCTTGACCAAAATCATGCAGTCCATCAGTTACTGATTGATCATTAATAGCTATTCCATTTATCATAACAAGCGTATGGTTTGATTCAGACCCTCTAGTAAATATTGATGTAGTTTGACCCTTAGTTCCTGATTGGAAAACACTAAGACCTGGAATATTCTTTAGCACATCATTTATATCGAGAGCCTCCATATTATCTATTTCTTCTTTGGTTATTACTATTTTATTTAAATTTAATTTGGAATACTCCGAAGTATTTGGCGTTTTGCTAACAATGATACAAGGAGTACCTTTTCTATTGTCCCATTCACAATTTGTTAAATTTTCTCCATATAAGTTTGATGTAAGAAATAAAAAAATTAAAAAAATTCTTATAAACATAAATTATCCTTTTTAGTATTCCTCAGCTTGAGGAAAGATTAATTTTATGCCGATGCTAATTTTTCATTGTAGAATTAGACTTTTCCTGGCCTTCATTCAACAGCGGACTATACTGGGTG